>Ga0206975_1007_pt1 | contig 75108 bp, 63 predicted proteins | sample Alteio_BWOrgHeat_81_FD_152919 | JGI IMG/M metagenome (GOLD analysis project Ga0206975, IMG submission 152919) | Enriched cells from forest soil in Barre Woods Harvard Forest LTER site, Petersham, Massachusetts, United States -... | ecosystem: Environmental > Terrestrial > Soil > Temperate forest >... | reverse complement strand
AAGCGTTGTTAACCGCCGCAATTCGGTCGATAAGAATTTTTTGGAAATCGGCAGTTCTGAGTGGATTGTTTTGAAGTATTTCAGCGGCTGAAAATAACCCATTAGATGCAGCAGGAATCGACCCGTCTTTCTGTGTGAGAATATCTTCCATCGGAAGGCTCGTTCGCTCATACAATTCAGTAAGCACATAACACAGCTCTTCCAGAATAGTTACACCTGGATCATGCTCGTTATAGTCTGTCCATTTATCCCCTGATAGCTGCTGAAGCCACGCGATTCCTTGTTGGCGAAGGGAGGCATAGTCAGTTGCCACGTCTGCTTGTATTTGAGGTATAGTGATCGTTTCAGCCACAGGACTTAATTCTTGTGATTTGTTTGAGCTTTAGCCGGTCTAACCGCTTTCCCATTTATTTCAGGAGTGCTCGTGGTAGAGGTGATGATTTTTTCAATTAATTCATACACCTCTTCAAAAGGCCGCTTTCCAAGGGCACTCAAGAGTAGCTTTACTTCTTTTTCATTCAAATTCAGGGTGCAGTAGATGTCCATGGATGAAGCAATTATTCGCAAACCAGTTGCGTGATGAAACAGTTTATTTGAATGCCATCACCGAAGTTCGATCCGGTGCGTATTTCCAGGTTGTAATTGTTCGTTGTTCCAGTCCACCTTAGCTCAATATTTTTAAACAATCCGTGATAGCGCGCAGTGCTTTGGGTGATAGAGCTTTTGGAATCTCCGTAAGTACTCAATGCGATGGCATGAAGTAATGCATAATTTCCGCTTTTCTTGGGCCCGCTGGCGGAGGCCACCACCTCAAAAGCATTTAATCCATCGAGTCCAGTGATGATTTTCTGCCACTGCCCGTCAGCCAATACTGCTTGAGGCTTACCCTTTTGTTCCTGATAGGTCCCCGCTCTGGCCGGGGCCGCTACTGTTCCTGCCACATGTAACTTGTATTGTGGAGCAACTGTTCCGATTCCTACATTACCGCCTTTCTTCATGTACATAACAGAATTGCCGGTACTAGTGTCTTTGTGATTCAGTCCTTCCGTTCCATCATTCTCCGGAGTCACCAGCAAGGCCGGTTGCTTCGAGCGGCTGTCAATTAGGTTCTCCACAAAGCTCTTGAGCTTTTCGGGGCTCATCGGTGAGGGGGTTGTGGCGGTTCCACTCGTAGCCGAACTTGTTGTTACCGTACCCGACGGAGGCGTATCGTCCAGGATATTGTTCATAGAATCTATGAGATCAACAAAATTTCCTTCGGTGGGCATACTGCCAGCCTGAAAATATTTACGTAGGGTATTTCTGTCCTGGAGTGCCATATCAGCTCAAATAAATTTTTGTGTCCGTACTCGTCCCTGATGCCGGGTGCTGGGTTCCTTTGATGATAAAATTGCTTTCGATGGTCAACTCATTAATGCCAATAGGGATGGCTTCTTTGTATACCACTTCAGGAATAGAGGTTATCAGATGCTGCCTGGATGAAACTAATACTGACCACGGTGTAAGCGTATAAAGTGTATCCCTGTCGGTATGACTTGGAGAAGCCGTATCATACAAATGGTAATGATTCTTGACGCAAGCCGTTTTAATAATGGAAAAATCAGTCACAAATTCCACATATGGCCGTTGTTGTATGAAACCCAGTATGGTCGATTTCTGAACCATCCCCCCCAGCTGATAGGCTTCGGTGTTACCTGCTTTCCAAGGAGAAAGAAAATTGATGATGTCTTCATTTAGTTGATAGATGAAAAAGGAGTTTCCATCCTGGAATTTGACCTGGCATTTGATCTTCAACTCTTCATACAATGGATTATGTATGTTGAGCCGGGCGTGGGGAGAAGTGTACCGGACCAAATACTTCCTGATGTCTTCCAGTACTGTAAACCCAAACAAAGGTCCCAGCTGGTCTGGGTTCACCGATCCTTCGGCATTGATGTAGGGAATCACCACCAGGTCGACTCCACCAGCCTTGGCTTTAGGTCTTGCCAAGTTGGAGTTAGCGATTGCTCTTGCTTTGTATACATTCGGAAACTGTTGCAGCACCATCCGTTCATAATCCCATTGGGTAATGGCCCTGTTCTTATGTCGAAGGCGCTCGCTCACTCGAGTATAAAACTTTTCTTGCGACTCTGAAGGAAGCCCTCCGGTAGAAGGGAAAGGTTGCATTACTTTTTTCAACTGAGGAATTGCCGTAATTGGTTTTGTAATACTCCCTGCAGGTAAACTCAGTGTGTTCCGTTGCAAATCGGAATAGTTGCTGTTTGTCACCTCCACCACCTGGGTGTATATTGCCGTAAGGTTGCTGAATATGTCCAGGTTTGTTTTTGCCAATGCTCGGATCCAAAATGTGCCAGTTGGCATAATGGTGTTGTTATTCGAAATAGAAGCCGGAAGATCTAGCACTACAATGCCAGAATCAATTAGTCCCGTCGTGCCGTCATGGATTGTACTACCTGTCACGAAATCCTGCCAAACATTTTCAGCCAGATAACTCCATTGAATCTTAGGCAAGTTCGAGATTGTAGCATCCAATGCTTTTTCAGAGAGTTGAAGATACAAGCTGACCGTTTCCGGAGGATTCACATTTGTTAACCCAATATATAAGACACCTTGGTGTTCGTGTCGGGGTAACAAATGTTTATAGCTGCCTATTTCACGCACTGGGGCAGGCAATTCAGCCAGCATCATCAGGTGAGGCGTTTTCTTTTTAACTACCGGAGGACTCGCCTGAGGAGTGACCGCATAGGTAGTAAAAATGTCAATATGATAAAATAGTTGATTGTCAGCTTCCTGCTTGGAACTCGGTAAAAAATCGATGCTATCGGTTGCCGTATATCCCAAAGCAACGCTTTTCGCCACTGGGGTAAAAGGAGGATTCGGATTGGGAACAGGAACGGGTGGTGGCGGTGGAACGGGTGGTGGAGGGTCTACTGCTGGCTTGATGTTCAGCAAATCTGCCACAACTTTTGAAATCCGGTTCTCTGACTGGTCTGTATTCTTATTCTTTGCCTCAACAGCTTCCAGCTGATTCATGGCATTCTGTAATACCGAGGCGGACAGTGCATTGGCATATAATCCAGCACCAAAGCCATATCCCGGTGCAGTCAACTCCAGTTTTAAAAAGCCTCCTGCCGTGTTTTGATCATATACCGGCAAAACGCTTACCATATCGGGAGTGATGGAGGAGCCGACTGCTTTGTCTTCCAGAGGCCCCAGAACAAGCAGTGTAGCATTATTTAGTGACGGCGTTGTTGTACCAGTTGAAGATATTGTTTCCTTGCTTGCAGCTGCAGTAACCGTCCCGGTTTGTGTTTGACTTTGATCGGGGTTGAATAAGGGAAAAGATACAGGAAGGGTGACCGCCGGAGACCAAACAAAATCATTCAGAAACAAGGCGCTCACCTGAAATACAGAGTTGTCGAAAATCGGTGGTGGATTGAGGGATGGATTACCAGAAGCATAACCGGCATAGTAGTTTGAGAAATCTCCACTGTCAGGCAGATTCTGCCAGTCGATCAACAAGTCGATCTCTTTCAGCTTCTTGATAAAAAGTTCGTTGCTTCCCACCAATAGATAGGAGCCTTTGTCAGGCTGTAGTCCAAAAGGCTGGAAAGGCTTCCCGGTATCCAGCTTTCCATATTGATTAAATAAGGAAATATTTGTGAATTGCTTTACTTCGGTGGTGATGTCTGCTTGTAGGAGTTGGAGATCTTTAACAAAATTATACGCATAATATGGAAATCTATGCTGTAGCATGAACTTGATTACGGGGTTCGGAGTACTGAAATCAGTACCGTGAAGAGTCGGGGTATAACCCAGTATTGCTTCATCTGTAGCACTTAGCGCAAACTGGAAGGATAGCTGGGACGCTGTGCCGGAATAAGAGATAGTATATTCGTCCACCTCGACCCATCCTTTCTTGCCGGTGAACAGAATTTCAAATGTGTTGACGAACACCTTATTGAAAAATGCTCCTACATCTATTTCCGTTCCGTTATTTCCAATGGATGCAAGTCTGTTCAGCGGAGTCAGAAAATTGGCAGCAAAGGAGTCTTTTGAGAAAATCAAATTGATTGTGACCGTTCGGATGCCTCCACTTAGAAAAAAAGCTGGAGAAGCAATGGCAAAACCCAAAGCGGCTTCCTGCATAGTCATTTGTTCGGGAGAATACATCAATTGATCTTCCCCCAACACAGGCCAACCTTTTGTTCCGGCAAGGCTAGTGACTGGATGTACGCCTGAATATATTCCCGTAATGAGGGCTGGCATGTCTCCTACAGTTATCTCTGGCTGAAGTAATGCATTGCAGGCAACATACAGGTTCCTGAATTCCACCGGTTGAACCTGGTTGATGGTGGCATCCTGTGTAGTACAGAACACAATGCCATTTCCTTTAGTGTCCTTACCTGCATCAAAAAGTGTGTTTTCTGGCAATAGAAGATCCGAGCTTCCGGGAGCTAGCTGCAGCATAAGAAGTGAAGAATCGGGAGTTACCTCCCGTTCATGCAACTTAAGCACCTCCCTGTAGTAAAAATCAAGGTGCTTCCCGGTGAGCGAATTGATTTTAGCTTGCGCATTTTTGAATAACTTCAAAAAGGTGATCAGCAGTCCCAGATCTGGCTTAATGCTCTTTCCTTCCTGTAGCAGGTTGTTCAGATTTTCTTTGGCCAGGTTGACCAGGTAATTGTGGTTAGACTGAATCTTTTGCACCACCTCCGTGACGAAGGCATACGTTTCCATGATTATTTCCTTGGGATCGGTGATTCCCCGCACCGCCTTTTTCAGAATATTCAACTGCAGTCTCACGGTGTCTGGGTCGTTGAGTCCAATCCAGCAGGTCTTGTCAAACGTGTCCAGCCGTGCTGCATCGAAGTAGGAGTATTTAATCTGATCAGCATCTTTCCCGTAAAAAATGGCACTTGCAAGGACTACGTTTACAAGGGGAGACAGATTTCCGCTCACTATATGAACCAGCTCGGTTTGGTATCCTTCTGGTAATACATCCAAAAATTTCAACCACTCATTGGTCGTATCAATTTGTTCATTGATGATTTCGAACAACAGCCTCAAGGCGTATACTTTATTATCCAGAGACGTTTGTTTCTGTTGAAGTACCGAAAAAACCAGGTCAAGTTTTTCGGTGTGCTTTTTGGGATTATCGGAAGCGATACGCGCGAGATAAAAAACAGGATCGCTTGCAAAAAAATTCCAATCGCCATCTTTCACAAGGGTCCCTTCCCAATTCACCTGGTAATAATTAATCAACCGGGAATAACCGCTCATAAAATGAAGCAGGGCAACCATATCCCGATCGTCAATCTGAACCGATCCGGGCATTAGGGAAGGCGGTAAGCGCTCCTCCTGGGAGACGCCTTTGCTGATGGTGACGACCTGTTCCTTTTTCATGATTGCTCAGGAATTGACAAGTGTTCCTTCTGTGTGATAGAATGGGAAGACAACATTGTTACGATTGTTAGTGGTCCTCACGGTATAAGTGATTTCAAGTGTAATGACTCCTTCTGCTACATCGGAGGTATCGAGGTCAAGGTCGTTTACATCAATACGGGGCTCATAGAGCAGAATAGCATTTGAAACCACATTTTTGATATAGGACTCAAACGAGTTGTCAATATTCTGAAATAAAAAATCCCTCATATTGCAGCCATACTGGGGAAGCATCATTCGTTCTCCGGCAGAGGTATTCATCAGGATCTGCAAACTTTGAAGGATATCGGTTTCATCTGACACGAGCTGAACTCCTCCATTATCTTTATTAAACTGAGGAGGAAAGCTCCAGCCTGTTCCTAAGAAATCGGTGTTCAGACTCATCTCAGCCTCCTATCATTACTGTTGGACATCCGAGAACAATGCTTCCTCCGTGAGCGGTAGTATCACCCATACGGGCGGCAGGCATCCCTCCTATCATCACCGTGGCAGAACCTTTCACAATACTGTCCGGTGGACCCACACATACGAGATTGTCACCTACTTTAGCTGCGGGCATTTTTCCAATCAGCACAGTCGGTGCCCCCGGACCAATGATTGGTCCACCTACATGCGGAATGGGAGGAACACCAGGAGTGACCATCGGACAGGTATGCATATCGGTTAGTCTTGCTGCTGGAGGCATCTTAATTGCTATGTTAGTTAATCATCACCATGGCACCTTTCACGGTTACCTGTCCTGAGGCAGAGAATTCAGCAGAAGCTGTTCCCTGCATTTTCATTTCTGTTTGCGCGCTGCCGCTGACAGTTAAACCCGAAAGTTTCAAATCATTCGTGGCTGATACACTAATGGAGGAAGTTGCAGTTGCATTGATATTCTGATTTGCTTTCAGTACAATGTCTTTTGCACTTTCAATACTTATTCCGGAAGATGTCATTGAAATCTTATTCCCGTTCTGATCTGATAAAACGATTGATTTGGCATCATCACTCAACACAATGCTGTTGTTTCCTGGAGTGATCAGGGTAAGCGATTTCTTATCCTCCGCAATCACAATCTTAACCAGACTCTTGCTGACAATGGCCTTTGTCTCATTTTTATCATCGGGGGTATAGGCTGGGGCTTTGGTGCTGCTATACATGGAGCCAAGGATGACAGGGAAACGTGGGTCGTCATTTAAAAAGCCAAGCACTACTTCATCTCCGACTTCCGGATAAAAATAAGTTCCCGACCCGGAGGTAGCATAAAGATTTGCCAGTCGGGCCCAGACTGTTTTGTTGGCCAGCAAAGGAATCGTCACCTGCACCCTGAACTCGTTGTCAGGGTCTGCATTAATTTGCTTAACAACTCCATTCTGCAAACCTGAAATTCCAGGAAGGATACCGGATGCAGGGGCAGCTTCAACATTACTTTGTGTCTCTGAAAACCATTGATTGCTCCATCCAAGCTGTATGGTGGTGATCCAGTTTCCCCCTTCAATGGAATGCTCCACTTTAGAAACGAGCGCGTTCCCATTAAACCGCGCGCCTACTCCACTGAGTTGAATCATTGTGCCTGGCAATACAGTGGCATTGCCTTGAAACCGGACTGTTCCTTTCATCATTGACAGCCTTGACTTTAATAAGCAGGCATTGGCCCAGTTTTGAATATCCGGCTGTTCCAATGCTGCGGTAGATTGCATGTTGAACGAATCCAGACCGATGACTCCTGCCAATGTGGAAGCACTGAAATTTCCGGGAGTTGTTGCTCCCGGGTCTGCCGCAGACACCTGCACCAGAGCCTGCCCTTTCATGTCCCAGCTGGTAGTCTGCACTGCTTTGTATTGCGTCCTGGCATCAACCTCTGCATCAAAACTCAGAATGGTGTCTCCATAGGTCAGTTCCAGAACAGGAGTTTTAGAGGTATCAGGCTTGGCAACAGTTACTTTGCCCTGGTCGGTGGTAACAATCATGCCATTAACTTCCGCCCTCGAAACAATAAAATCCCAATCGGTGCAATAGTATTGAACAAGGTCTTTATTCGAATAGGAGGTGCTGGTCACGCTTTTCTGCAGACCATGTTGTCCTATTATTTTTCCAATAACATCACTATCTGTTGCATTTTCGTAAGTGGCATTGGCACGACCAATAGTCATCTTCACTGCAGCATCTTTTGACTCAATAATTAGCAAGGGGGACTTCCCCTGGCGGGCCCGGATGGAATGTTTAATAATGATTCCGCTGAAGATTACCGTTTCACCTGAGTGGTATCCGGCCTTGATGCTTATAGGAGTACCCGGTACAAAATCAGCCGAATCACTTATCGGGAAACTGTCGGCGGTTGGATCACCATCGAGTATTTGAATAGTGGCTGACGAAATGCGGTTGATTTCCTTGCTCACCTCTATAGAAAGCACCTGGTAAGCCGTATTGATTTCGCTTCCATTCAGCATGACAATAGCAGAAACGAGATCGGTGTTTTCGGTTACGGGAGAGTTTGCCATGAGTTACTTCTGAATGGGAGGGAAGAACAACTTTGTTCCTGGCCGTATATCCCTGTAATGCAGCACCCTATTCACATTGGCCACTTCCGCATAATAGGCTGGATTTCCGTAGATCCGGTAGCAAAGGTTAGGAAGCGTATCTCCGGCTTTGAATACAATCACATGTGTTAGGTCAGGGCTTTGTTTGTTCTCTTTAAGTGCCAGCGTTTTGTTATCGATGTATCCCTGAAAAGAAACAGTTGCCCGGGCTCTCAAAGGGGTTCCATCGGGTTTAAAGAGGGTATAGTTGACAGATAAAGCAGTGAGACGGCAGTTGAAGATGAGCGTACCCCAGGAAAGCTTCAGGTAGTTTGGGCTGTGAATTTCCCCGTTAAAATTGTAAGCAACTGCTTTGAAATTTTCCACATCCTGCGACGCATCCGTGCTGCTGCCTGGCACGACGCCAGTAGCATCGAAAATTAATTCCATTCCTACTGTCTCAGGGGCTGTCTTCTCAAATTTAGTACTCACCCCAGCAGAGCCAAAGGCCTGCTCGTCGTTGTAGGTAATGGAATATGCATGGGAGTATTTGTCGGGATTGATGCTTACAGTAAAAGCACTGCCTGCCTTTTGAGAGAACCCGGGGTCTTTAAAAGGATATATGGTGAGTTTTTCAAGTTTGGATGGATTGGGCATTACCGTTCCTTTTCTTTATGAATGCCTGCAAGTATTTTTTCAACACAGCTATCAACGATTTCCTTTTTCAGCTTTTCGATCTCCAAACGTGACAAGGAAGTCCGTTTCATTTCAGCTCCCTGATTTTCCACCAGCACTGTCTTAATTACCAGCTCTCTGATTTCGATAGGCATCTTAGGTTGCGTTATTGAAATAACTAAATGAAAATTCGATTGACTCCACTACAATTTCCCCTTGCATGGATTTCAGGTCAGATACACTCCACTTCACGGGCCAGGCATTCACAAAATTCCAGGCCATGAGCGGATTCGCATCCGGATCGAGTAAAGTAACAGTTATATTCTTTGTGACCATCGGTGCCGACAAATCGGAACCTACGGTTTGTGTACACCAGGTTGCCAATTGAGAGTTGGCTGCTACCAAGCCCCTTTTAACAACCAAGTTTCCATATTTACCTCCTGTAGGAAGACGGTGCTTAAACCGATTTTCGCCTCCTTCAGCAACTTCCTCTACAGACATTTCTGCCGAGATACCTGATACTTCCTGAAAGGCGACATCCACTCCCGAACTGATTCCGGCAAAACTGAGTTTAAAATAAAACCCGACCGGAGGATAGTAAGCATCCACGATTCAAAAAAGATTAACTGTTTGCAATCACCAGGCCTTCGTGAGCGAATTCAATCGTTTCAACTGCTACTTCATTGCCATCAGATTTCAAGTCAGTACCCTGTACTTTCGTCGGCCAGGCGTTCTGAAGTGTCCAGGTCATAGTAGGATTTCCGGATTCGTCCAGCAATTTGATCACCACAGTAATCCGCTTGATCGTATTCATCTTGATAGCCGAATACCAGGTCCAGAAATTATTGTCATGCACAAACACTCCTTTTTTCAATGTGATGTTTCCAACTTTGGCTATCCCGGGCATTTTAATTGTTGAAAAGAGCTTGCTGTTACTGTGCCGGTATTCGATTACCTGTGTTTCGGTTTCAAGTCCTGATACTTCCTGAAATGGATATTCCGTTCCGTCAATATTTACTGAAAAGTAAAACTTGGGCAACGGCCATACGTTATTTTGTGCTTCTCCTGCCATAATAATTTGAGATTAGTTGGTTATAGGTTTTAGGATTTCTGTAGCTGCTGTTGGAATGTAATTTCGATAAATTCAGCCGGATGTGTGACTGCGACATAGACTGCAATGTCCAGGTAGCCGTCGAGTATATCTTGAGAAGTCATGGTACTACCCAACCCAACATACACACTGAATGCATCACTCGCTTTGGCTCCAGCCAGTCCACCTTGTTTCCAAATTCCCGTCAGGAAATTTTCAATGGTGCTCTTCAGATTCAACCAGGTATTTGCATCATTCGCTTCAAACACATAGGCTCTTGCTGCCAGCTTAACAGACTGCTCGATCATGATTAGCGTGCGTCGCACATTGATATAACGCCAATCCTGACTGTTTCCATCCAGTGTCCTTCCACCCCATACCAAAACGCCTTGTCCCGTAAAGAATCGTATTGCATTCACCGATTTCCCGGAAATAGCATCTACGTTCATGTTATCCTGCAGATTATCGTCAATATTGAGGAGACCCGACTGAACGGAAATGAGACCTACGTTGGCAGGAGCTTTCCAAACACCTTGAGAGCCATCCACGGTAGCAATTACACCCGCGATAGCCGAAGCTGCTGGAAGCAGATTCATCTTTTGCGAAAGAACGCCCATCAGACTAATGTAATTCGGACTTACTGCCAACAATGCATTGTGAGTCTTAGTCAATACCATCGGATCAAGCGGAGCCGTCCCCGCTGGAATCAGTTTCAAAATTCCTGCAACAGCAGTGGCAATTTTCTGGGCAGCTGGAGTACTGGTATCCGAATCGGCTACCGGACCGAATCCGCCAACCAGGTTCTGGTAAGTAACCTGGCTGGAAGGCACGATGCTTGTATTCAGCCAGGGATAGTAAGCTGCACCATAATTCAAAAAGGAGGATGTTACTCCTGCACGGAACACATTGATAGGGTCTTTTTGTGAAGCAGCCAAAGCGTGAAATGTCAAGGAATCGGCAACAGTGTTATCATATATATCCATCAACGTCATGCGGCTTTGGACAATACTGCAATGATTGAGCGACTCGTTCATCAAAGTGAAATAGTCATTTATAGGAAGTAAGGGTGCATCCGGCATAACAATCAGCGTTGGGTCCTGGGCCGACTCAAGTAAATTAAAAACATTGGGTGTACTCGCAGGCAAAAAATCAGTTAACTGAGGTGCGGCTGCATAAGATCCAACTGAAACGACATAGGCGTTTCCTCCTCCGTTTTGAAAGAAAAGTTGAATACTGTTAAACAGGTAAAACATGGAACCCGGAACAGCGGTCACTGTGTAGGACTTCCCATTCAGTCCAGTGATATCAGCAGCAGGATTGGCAGGTGTTGGCTTAGTCCATTCTGCCAGGGTGTATTGAGGGGAGGGGCCTTTACCGAAGAAAGCAACGTAGTCATTCAAAGAAGATATCTGGACGACTTTATTTGCCAGCGATTTCCCCTGATAACTCGCCTGTTGAGTATACCCAATGAAAACAGGCAATGCGGTAGCCACTTCCACCACCGAATTCGGAAATGCGTTTAACTCTTTAATATAAACGCCTGGGACTGTACGTGCTTCAATCATAAGCTTGGATTTGGTTTAGAATGTTGTAATTAGGTGTATAAAGGAATTGTATTAGTTGGTATTCTCCCTTTGTGGAATCTTCTATTGTAAATACATCTTTGCGTGCAAACTTAATTTTATTCTGCGTATTTCCAACAGATAATTTGTTAACCAGTCCTGGTATTTTCTAATTGTTAAAATTAAGTTCACTTAAATATTATGCATTATAATTGAGCCTGAATGGATTAGATGTCCGCTTTAGTAAAATAGAGCAATTTATTTTATCTTAGTTTAATTACTTTTCTCTGCATTGACAATTGGTTTTGAAATAAGTCCACCCTCTTGCCGTATGTTGTTCTCGTCCACTGTCAACATTCGCATTTTATAAATCATGGATGGCACATACTTAGCTCCCAATGACCCCCATAGGTAGTTAATGCTTTGATAATCCGTCTTTATCATATCAAAAACAAGCTTATCGGTATCTTCACTCATCGCCGGAAAGTTTGTCCTCAAAAACACATAGTTTCGCTGAAAGAAGGCAATGCACGCCGAAATAAACTTCAGACTTTCATTATAATTATTGAAATATCCGGAGAATAATACGTACAGGTTCAGGTTCAATGGTTGGTTGCGAATTATATATGAGGATCCCGTAATCTTAGTAAATCCCTGGTTGGCAATGGAAGTTTCCTGCTCGATATTGACCAGTGTAATCACCAGTTTATCGCTTATGGCAAGGGGTACAGACCCGTCGTGATTAATCAGGTTAGACACAATTGCCTTGTCTTCCGTAATCTGAAAGGCATTTCGGAGGAAAGCATTTAACTCTCCACAAATAAAATTCAAAGATTCATAGATCACGGTGCTGAAAGTAAAACATTAAAATGAAAAGATCAGACTTGAGGTGTTCCGGAATCAATAAAAGTTTTCAACATATTTCATTTGTGAGTTTCATATAATGCTCCTCTCCTTTAACATTTTTGTTTGCGAATATCATTGGGTTAAATAATCCGTCATTTTCAATAATTTAAAGTAAATTGCCCGCTTCAATGCTGGATCTGTTTCAAATTCTGATTGCCATCCTTGCGAAAATAAAGGATTGGATTATGCAGCTGCTGGCCTTTCTGACCAAAGAGTTTTTTCTATTGTTTGTTTATCTGATATTAGGTTCTCTTTGGGGAGCCATCGCCTGGTATTTATTTTCTCATGCCCTACCCAATAAAGCGCTTTACTCGGAACTCGTCCGGGAATTATACCATTCGGAACGATTAGCCTTCCTGTTCTTTGTGGTATTGGGAATTTCAGGTCAATACGTATACCGATTATTGCATTCTTCGGCTCAAAGCATTCTTTCAAAGTAAAACCGACACGTGGTACGGTACGCCCTTTTCACTATACTCCCTTTTGCTGTGCCAGTGCCCGGGCGCCCATTTCATCGGCTTCTTTTTCAAGGCCGGGATCGTCATTTACCGGGGTGCTTGCTTTCAATTGTTTGGTTGGCTTAACTCTTCCCTGCTTTTGCTGCACCGCATGCCAGCCTTCATGAGGCAAATGCTTCTCCTGACCGGGTGCCATATGAATTTCACTGCCTTGTGCATATGCATGGGCATTTAACTGAGCAGGCTTGGGTGAGTTGTAATGTACCCGTACATCCGACAGGTTAGTCCCGGATAGACCTTCCAATCCTGCCTTCAGTTGATCAGGCATACCGGTTTTATTTTCCTTCTTCTGGACAGTAAACTCCACTCCAGAAGAAGGAGGCCTCATGGATTTTCCTTGCACCGGTTTCTTTTCCTCACCAGGTATATGAGTCGCATCTTTGCTTTTGATAGGATTTTTGGCCATGGAGAATTATTCGAAAAATGAATGAATTATTCTTTATGCTCGCTTACTCTCACTGGTTTTACGGTCAACTTGGCCTCCAACTGCACTTTCAATCCCGATACCTTTCCCCAAATCCAGTCCGCATGCTCCTTAGCCCAGGCAATCGTTTCACTGGCGTCGCCGGCCGAAATTCCTCTGGAGATGTAACGAAATAGTCGAGCCACCACTTCGTTACCGGCCTTACTCTCCTGCACATTTTGCAGGTTATCTTTCTCAATCCCCAACCATCCGTCCACTAATTTTTTCTTTTCAGCATCCATCCCTTTTATAACAATACCTGCCTGGAAGGCAATGATAGCTTCATGTGCCCAGGCTCTCAATTCAGTATCCAACACATCTTCGGTATGTTTATCGGCTCCGGCCGATTTAGGTCTTACCTCTCTCCCCTTAACAATATGATCTTTTGCATGAGACAATTCGTGTGACAATGTAGCCACATGGGAAACGAGCACATCGGGGGCCAATTCTTTTTTCTTCGTAACATGATTGAACAAATCCATCAGTAAGCCTTCCGGGAGGGTCATTGTGTGAGTAGCTTGTTCGTATGCACCAGATCCATGTTCTACTTTAAGTACCGTCTCACTTTCACACAAAGGATCCCACAACGTACTGTAAAGACTAGCATGCAGGCCCAGATTGGCAGGGGTAAGTTTGGTGAGAATGGCTCCGTAGGTACCTTCAAATTTCCCTTGCAGCACAGGTTCATTTTTATCTTTTTTATGCTGCCTTACAGAGACTTGCGCTTTTTTCAGCAATTCCTCAGCTTTGCCCTGAATAGGGTCATTCTCTTTTTTTTTCTGTTGCACATGAAAGTTTACACCCCCAACAGGTGAGGCTTCAGACCTGGTTGCTATTTTCGCCTTCCTGGAAACGACTTTTTCGGTTCCTGTTCCCGATTTTCTTGCCGGTATTTGCTTCTTCATGAGCACTTTGTCAAAGAGATCCATATTTAAAAAAGCAAACCCGTCTTTACATCTGGAAGACGGGTTCACTTTCGGGTGGTTAACCAAATTACAAAAAAAGCATTTCGTCTATTGGGATACGGCTGCATTCGCAGCAGCCAAGGCCGCCGTCAATGATGCATGCCGTGCAGATTCCCTGGCAAGCTTTTTATTGGCCTCGGAAGAGGCTTCTTCCGCCTTACTCTTTTCTTCATGCGCCTGCTCAGTCTTTTTATGCGTTTTGGCGTATAAATCATCAAGCATTGCTTTCAAGCCATCTTTCTTTTCCTGAATGATTGACTGGATGGTCTCGATCTGCTCTTTGGTAACAGCCAAAGATTTAACCAGATGCACTACGGAGGTTGCTGCAACAATCGAATCATTGAGGGCGGTAATGGCATCCGCAACGGCTTTGGTAGCATCCGCTGCCGCCTTTTTAGCATCAGCCACCAACAAATCGGAAATCAGCTTGTTTTTGGTTTTTGTCTTTTCAATATGATTGGACAATCCAGCAAGCGTTGTAGCAGCATGTACTGTTTTAAGGGCTGTTTCATAGGCAACCTTCACCATCTCAGTAGCCGAGCTATGAAGGTGTTCCGTTGTTTCACTCGCCATCCCGATGACTGTTTCTGAAGAAGAGGCACTCGACGAAACCTTCTCGACCAATTTAACATTGGCTTTTGCTGTAGTGGTATCCTGCTCGTCTTGCGCATGGATAGCGGTTCGCGCACTCAGCGTGGCTGCTTTGGCCGTAGCATCCGTTTCGGCTTTGGATTGTTCTTTGGTAGCAACATTCACTTCATGTTGCAGGTGCAGGATTGTTTTATTTTTGCTTTCCGTGTATCCCATGGGTTACTTGGTTTTAGGTGTTGCTTTCTTAATTTCTCTTTTTACTTCCCTGGCTTCTTTCACATTATCCCCGTCCTGAAACTCTTTCAACTCTTGCTTCAACCCTATCAAACCCACTCTCAGCTTATCTTCCCCGTTCGATTCCTCAGCACTTTCCAGATTAACAGCTGTTGTCATCACCAGCAACTCTGAACTCTTTTCATTCACCACTGCTGTAGTAAAATCGGCCTCGGCCTTGGAAGCCACGGCCACAGCTGTCTGCGTCGTATTGTTAACTGCAGAAACTAAGCTTTGGATATCTGTGTTTAATCCCGTTACAACGGTCAACACCGAACTAGCATTGGATTTTGCTGCTGCGATAGTTGTATTTAACGAAATTATGGTGGCGTGTTCTGATGCAATGGCGGCTTCTTTTGCTTTCGCATGAGCATCATCGGCAAGCTTTGAAATTTCCGTTTTATGATCTTCTGAGCTTGCTTTCGCCTGCATCGAAGCGGCATCTGAATAAAGCTGTGCGATAGATTGGGAGGCTGCCTCTATGCTTTTAGCGGCCTTGGCAATATTTTGTGTCACTGCTGTAGCATCTGTAGCTGTGTTGGTGGCCAGAACGAGTGTATTCTTTCCGATAAGACCGGTATTAGCCGCAAGCGCATTAAGTGTTTTCATGTACGCCAAAGTAGATTGCGTCCTTTCAACGTTCTTTTTTGCCTCGTCAAGATCTTTTATAACAGATTTCCTGTAAGTTTCTGCATTTTCAAATGCAGTAGTCGTTGTATCCTGCTGAGAAACAAGACCTACTTTGATAGTAGCCAATGTATCTTCAAGGGAGGTTTGGAATGGATTTTGTTTTTCCATAAAAGAAGTTTTTTTAGATGAATGCGGTAAATGTATACAAATTACAACAATATGTTATTTTTGTTGAAAACATTTAACCCCTATTAATCCTGGATCTTATTATAAAGTAGTCGCTTTTATATGAAAATAGCTTTAAAGAGATGTGTTTTTTATATGCTATTCCTTGGAACTTGGTTCCCGGCAACTGCTCAACAGCCCAAAATGGCTCCTGCTTCGGAATTTATCGGAAATGAAATCAATACCCTTTTCGAAAAATATAACGGGCTCCATCATTTTATACCTGGCAAATACGACAGCCTGCTGTTTCCCCGCCTCCGCAGCAAGCTCCGCTACCCCGGGACTCATCTCCTTTCAAAAGGGTTGAATGTATTTGGCTTCCATACCTACTGGATGGGAGATGCTTATGAAAGCTATAATTTCAGTCTTCTCACACATGTTGCATATTTCGGAGCCGAATTCAATCCTTCATCTGGGGCTTTTACCACCTTACGGGGCTGGGATACCACACACCTGGTGGAATATGCTAAAAAGGAGAATCCGACCTGCAAAATATTGCTCACAATCTTCTGTTACGGAAAATCAATTGACACCTTATTAAATAACGTATCCGCTCAATCCAATCTAATTGAAAATATCGTCAGCGAAATAATCAAACGAAATGGAGATGGAGTATGTATTGACTTTGAAGACATATCTTCCGGGTATGCACCCAAATTTGCTCATTTTGCTGCTGCACTAAAAAGTCAACTTGCTTTGAAAGGCCTTCAACTCACAATGACTCTTCCTGCCATTGACTACCACAAAGCGTTTGATTGTCTGACTCTGGCTGGGAGTGTGGACCTGTTTATTCTAATGGGATACGATTATCAGGGCGGGACGAGTGAATATGCCTCTCCTATTGCCCCCCTCACCATCCATCCTCCATGGATTAGTGCAAGCGTAAGTGCTTCCGTTGATTATTATCTACAGCAGCATATACCATCCTTGAACCTGCTCCTGGCAGTACCTTATTATGGTGCAATCTGGGAAACGACAAGCATGACCGCGTTATCAAAAATTACCCGGTTTGTCGGCTATCGCACGTATTCATACGCAGCATCGCAGTCTATGCTGGGAAGTTTCATCCGCGATACTTCTTTGCGCGCCAGTTATTACAGTTTCGAAGTCAAGGAAAAAAGCGACTCCATACCTTATCGCCAGTTCTGGCTGGACGATTCATATTCCCTCGGGCGAAAATACGATTACATTCTTGATCATAAACTGGGAGGAGTAGGCATTTGGGCGCTCGGTTATGATAATGGAAGCACGGAGCTATGGGAGCTCTTGAAAACAAAATTCGCGGGTCAACCGGCAAGTATCGATTCTTCTGCTAAAATCAATTCCCCCCTTTTGAGGACCTTGCTTAAGCAAAGTGAGAATCATGCTGTCCTCCTTGGGATAACGGCCGGTTCAGTGTTATTCATTTTATTGCTTGTATTTGTTCAACTACTTCGCAATCCCATGAATGTACTACAGCTAAAAAAGAAAAACATTTATATCCAGGTACTTGTGTCCACATTGCTGGTAGCTTATGTGCTCTTATTTTGCATCCTGTTTTTTTGTTTTCGTTTGTCTCTTCTCCCGGCTTACAGCATTGCTGCAGGTGGTATTGCAGGAATTACCCTACTCTATCCATTTTTTTCCCGCAGTAAAAAAGAGATGCCCTGACTTGTAGTTACTCAGGAGTATTGGAAGACAGTTATTTCTGAAGCAATTGAATTGCCTCCTTTGGATCAGCCACTTCTATAATGAGTTGCGTATATTTCTCGTCTTTCAGGTCGATGATCACCGCATTTTGCTTGTGGGCCACATCCATGAAAATGATTCCTCCGTGATGATAAAATGTGCCTGCGTTGAGAACGTAAGGCATATTGGTTCCGATCAGTTTGAGGGCATACCAGTCCTGCAACTGTTTCTCATCCTGATAAGCCTTTATGATATGCTCATTAGGAATTCGGATCTCATTTTTAAATGCCCACAATTTATGGAGACCTTTGATTTCAAAAATCGTTTCTGTTTCATTTCTTGTGATGTGGACCATGGTAGTGGATAATTTTGGTATTGCAAAGGTAGGATTTAAAACATCACCTGGCTTTCTCTGTAAAACGAAATCCTACCCCAAACTGATTCAGTATCTCCAGGCGCTCATCTTCCTTCAAGTATTTTCTAAGCTTGGACACAAATACATCCAGACTCCTTCCCAGAAAATAGTCGTCATCCCCCCAGACTGCCTTCAAGATATCTTCCCGCTTCAGAAGTTGCTCCCGGTTTGCTGCAAACAGTTTTAATAAATCCACTTCTTTCTGTGTAAGACGAATGGCCTCACCTTTGCCCTGCAAAAGGAGATTGGAAACATCAAACAGATAGGAGCCCAGCTGAATCTTGTCTGACACCGACACCGGAACTTCGCTGCGCCTCAAAAACACCCCTATCCGAAAAAATAATTCCTCCATCGAAAATGGCTTTGTGATGTAATCATCCGCTCCGCGTTTGAATGCTTCCAGTTTATCTTTCTGACCTGCACGTGCAGTCAGAAATAGCACGGGCACTTGTCGGTTTACTTTTCGGATGTTTTCAATCAGTGCAAATCCATCTTTTTTAGGAAGCATAATATCGAGCAGGCAAACCGCATAAGATTGCTCCCGGAATGCTTTCCATGCACTCTCCCCATCCGCATGAAGGTCGACCTCCCACCCTTTGAGTTCCAGGTTGTCTTTGATTATAAACCCGAGAGCAGCATCATCTTCAACGACTAATAGTTTAGTTTTCATTGGTTACCATGTATGGTAAAAATAAGACGAACTCACTTCCCCGACCGGGCTCACTGTATACATCAATCATTCCTTGATGCGCCCTTGTAAATGCTTGTACATAGCTCAGCCCCAAACCAAACCCTTTTACATCGTGCCGGTTGCCTTGTGAAACCCTGTAAAATTTAGTAAATATTTTCTTCTGATGGTCTGAATGGATTCCTATTCCTGTGTCAGCTACACGGACAATTATTCCGTTTCGCTCATTTGCGGTCTTAATGGTGACACACACCTTTTCTTTAGAATATTTGATTGCGTTCTCAACCAGGTTGTAAAGGATGTTTTCGAGATGAATAGGGTCAGCCTGCAATTCCGAAACATGAGCTTGCAGATCCAGTGAAATTGCCGGTTCCAGTAACCGGAAAGTCAGAAGGGCTTTCTCTTTCACTGCTTTGATAATCTCGTGCATGTCTACCTGTTCTTTGGTCAGATTAACAGACGTGCCTTCCATCCCCGACATTTCAAGTACCCGTTCAACCTGGTTTCTGAGCTTGCTAATTTCTCCTTGAATGATTTCGGCATACTTTTTCAGACGGGATGGGTCGGAAGCAATACCGGCCTCCTGCAATACCTGGGAGGAAAGCAGAATGGAGGAAATTGGCGTTTGAAATTCATGTGTCATATTATTCACAAAATCACGCTGTATTTCGGACAAACGTCTTTGCTTCAGAATTACATACAATGTATACGCAAAAAACACTACCACCACCAACAAGACGGCACTTGAGAAGGTCCATATCCCCATTTGTCCGGCCAATTCGGTGTTTTTGTTAGGAAAATATATTCCGAAATAGAGGCGCTTTCCAGTCCAATCGGGCAAATTATGCAAACGCGTACTGGTGGTATCAATACGATTATTGTCCATCACCACACACTTGCCATATACGAGCTTATCTTCCTGAAAAATAACGATTCCAAAATTAAATACAAGTCCCCTTTTAGTAAACTCATTTTTTACAAGCCGTTCCAGTACGGATGGAGCAACGGGATGCTGGAAATTCACGACAAAATAATTGGATGACAACTGATTCACAGGGCTCAGCGTATCTGCGGGCGCATGATTGATTCGCACGATGGAGTCTGCAACAATCTTCAATCCCAAATTTACATTCACGTTGAACTGGGTCTCCTTTATGTCGAATGCTTTTTTCACCCAATAGATCTGAGTGACCGTAATGCCAATAATACAGCTCGCAGCCAGCAAGATGAGTAACCGTATACTCTGTCTGTTCATACCTCAAATATACTTATTCGCCCTGGGCCTTAATTTGTCTTAAGGATTCGATAAGAAGTATTTACAAATCATTAACAGGATTATTAAATGACAAGGGCAATCTTTACAAAAAAAAACAACCATGAAAAAGCAACTCAACTGGCTCCTCCATCCTCCAACCAATGGCGCAGAAGCACTGGTCATTCCCCGACTAATGGCAGGAGGAGTGTTTCTGTGGGAAGGGATTCTCAAATTTGTCTACCCGAATCAAGGGGTAGGGCGTTTCACCAAACTCGGTTTCCCCGATCCGGCTCTGCTCGCTCACTTTGTAGCAACGATGGAAATTATAGGCGGACTTTTCCTTCTTTTCGGGCTCCTTACACGGATCACCTCACTTTATTTCATTTTGCAGATGCTTGTAGCTGTTTTAACAACTAAAGTGGCGTTGTATTTGGGTACTTCCCCTTTACCACTGCCACCATCGCCTCCTCAATCAGGTATATGGGCAGTCTTGCATGAAATACGGTCGGACTATGCGCAAATACTCACTTCCCTCTTTCTGTTAATTGTGGGTCCGGGAGTCCGTTCACTGGATGAACAACTCGCCAGAAACAGAAGGAAGCGTTTGGTGTCATGAAGCTTAACTGTTTCACTCGCTCAGGCTCACCTTTACGGATTTGTTCTTGAGTTTTTCGCCACGGAGTAAGTCCAGCATTTTAGTAGCTTTATTTCTTTTGACTGCTGCAAAAGCACAATGGTCCTGCACTTCAATCAGACCCAGTTCGTCTTTTTCTAACCCTCCTTTTTGGAGAAGGAAACCTACGATGTCTCCTTTGCTGATTTTTTCCTTTTTTCCGGCATTTAAGTAGAGCGTGGCCCAGTCGGATGTTGCGGGAAGTTTCACAGAGGGAGCCAGGGTTTCAGTTTCTGCCTTGCCTTCGATATACTTTGGCAGATATTCTCCTTCACTCAGTATGAGCCAGGAGGTACCGTCCGCATGCATACGGGCAGTGCGTCCGTTGCGGTGGGTAAATATGGTTTCGCTCGCCGGCAGTTGGTAGTGAATCACATTTTTGATGGCCGGAATATCCAGTCCCCGTGATGCCAGATCCGTGGTGATTAACAGGTGATGTGTTCCGTTGCGGAATTTGATAAGGGCCCGTTCCCGCTCATCCTGCTCCATGCCGCCGTGAAACACGTCGTGCGTGATCTTTTTTTCAAGCAAGAGCGCACTGATCCGGTCTACCGCTTCCCTGTGGTTGCAAAACACCAGACTCGGCTCATTCCCTAACTTACATAATAAGGAGAAGAGGGCATCCAGCTTATCTTTTCCTCCTGCTTTTATCACTTTCACTTCCAGTCCTGCAATGGGAGTAGATACCAGGAAGTTGAGTTTAACCGGGTTTTTGAGTTTAACAAAGGAGGGGATTTCTTTCAGTTCAGTTGCGGAAGTTAAGATGTGTGTACTTACCTGTTTCAACTCCCCCACAATAGCACTCATTTCGGTTTGAAAGCCCATTTCCAGTGATTTGTCAAACTCATCTAATACGAGGGTTTTGACAGTCAGCGGGTCAAAGCTTTTCAGACGCAGGTGATGAGAGATTCTTCCGGGAGTACCGATAAGCAAAGCCGGTGACTGCATCAAATTATTTTTTTCTGTGCGTGTAGAATGCCCCCCATAGCAGCAGCTTACTTTAAAACCGGTTCCCATTAGGCGGAATACTTTTTCAATTTGCAATGCCAGCTCTCGGGACGGGACCAAGACAAGCGCCTGTACCCCAGGCTTGTCTGCTTTAAGCTGTTGGAATAAGGGTATCAGAAAGCCGAGTGTCTTGCCAGACCCGGTTGGAGAAAGCAGCACGAGATCTCCTTCTTTTTCCAAAGCGGCGAGTGCCGCTTGCTGCATATCATTCAAAGCCGAAATTTCCAGCCGGGTGAGGATGTCTTGTATATTCAAGGTGTGTCTGTTAAGGTTGCCGGAGATAAGAAACCGGGGTGTCCGTCAATCTATTGCAAAGCTACGAATATTAGGATGACCTCTCAAGCAATGAGTAGTTGCTTAAAAGTGTTAATACTCTTATTTTGTTGCTTTCTTTTGTTCCGGACGAATAATGAGGCGAAGAGATTGATCAGATGTAAAATAGTTCCACGCCCAATTGATGAAGGTGACCAGTTTGTTTTTAATCCCCACGATAGACATCAGATGCACAAACATCCAGAAGAGCCATGCTACAAATCCGTGAAATTTCAGGTGAGGCAAATCAGCTACCGCTTTGTTACGTCCGATAGTTGCCATGGAACCCAGATTTTTATAAGAGAATGGTACAGTATCCTGCTTTAGATCGATGCGTTTCAAATTTCGGGCGAGATTGGCCGCTTGTTGTATGGCTACCTGTGCCACCTGAGGATGGCCATTGGGATATGACTCTTCAGTCATATAAGCAATATCTCCCAATGCATAAACGTTTTCCAATCCGTTTACCCGATTGGTCCGATCCACCTGAATTCTGTTTCCGCGAACAAAGCATTCCTGTGGCAGTCCATCGAGCTTAATGCCAGTAACTCCTGCAGCCCAGACTAAGGTGGCAGCATGAAGAGGGGCAGCTCCACCACCAAGTGTAACGGTTTGTCCGTCATAGTCCGTGACACTCGCTCCTGTCATAACAGTAACTCCCAACCGCTCCAGGTATTTACGGCTGCTGGCAGAAGCTTGTTCCGACATCCCATTGAGGAGCTTACCGGAAGCTTCTATCAGGTAGATCTTCATGGGCTTGAAATCAAGTTCAGGATAATCTTTGGGCAACACACCTTTTTTCATTTCGGCCAGTGTTCCCGAAACTTCTACTCCGGTCGGGCCACCACCTACCACCACGATATTCATCAATGTTTGTCTTTCCGACTCGTCGCGTGTGTTGAGGGCTTTTTCATAATTATCCAGTATACGATTGCGTATAGCCAGTGCTTCGGTAATCGATTTCATTGGGAGCGCAAATTCCTGGATATTTTTATTCCCAAAATAATTCGTGTCGGCCCCCGTGGCCAGGATAAGGTAATCATAAGCAATCTCACCGAGGTCTGTTTGAATAGTGCTATTAACCGCATCAATCGATTTCAGTTCAGCCATACGCACAGCCATGTTAGGTGTCCGCTGGAATACTTTCCGGAATGGAAAAGAAATCGAACTGGGTTCCAGTCCTGCGGTCGCTACCTGATAAAAAAGTGGTTGAAACTGATGGTAATTCACCTTGTCAAGCAACACCACCTGAAATTCCTTTCCGGCCAACGACCTTGCCAACTTTAATCCTCCAAACCCACCTCCCACTATCACTACTCTTTTCAATTCAACCTGAGGGATATTAGCGAGAGGAGGATTGGGCGTCACGCGCTTTTCTGTCGTGGATGGGGTGGCAATCATGATGAATAAAACAATTGGTGATATACCGGAACAGTTTGCTCCACTGCCGTTGAAATTTCGGCAGCTCAAAATTAGTGCTGTTTTCCTTACCGTTCGACAATTATTTCGAAATCCCTTTTATTCAACTTTCCAGATAGGATCATTGCCCCTTAACAACCGGAAAGAATGGCATCCATCTGGCTATAAAAAGTTGAGATGTCTTAAAAATTCATTCTTGTAGAGGTTACCAACCGGAATGAGCTTGTTTCCAATAGCGATAACATTATCATCGATTGTCCGGATATGATCCAACTGAACAATAAAAGAGCGGTGGATACGGACAAAGCGATTAGGGGGTAACTTTTGTTCCAGCATTTTCAGGGTAGTATGCTGAATATAAGTTGTGCTGGGTGTTTGAATCCGAACATAATCTCCCATAGCTTCAATCCATTGAATATCAGTTAAAGAAACCTTATTTAACAGCGATTTTTTTCTTAGAAAGAGAAAATCGTGATTAAAATTTCCGTCTTTGTGGTGAAATTGCCAGTAGAATATTTTTGCTTTTTCAATAGCCCTGTGAACATGATGCAATTCAATTGGCTTCATGAGGTAATCTATCGCATCGTGCTCAAAAGCATCGACGGCATATTTGGGATGAGATGTTGTCAGGATTACAAGCGGGGGTTTATCCAGGCTTCTGATTAATTCGAGCCCGTTCATGATAGGCATTTCAATATCCAAAAATAAGAGGTCTATCACTTCCTTTTTCAGAAACTTTAAAGCCTCCATTGGACAACTGCAAATTTCTTTCAGCCGTAGTGAACCAACCTGATTCACTAAGCGCTTGAGCATATTTGCAGACATTTCCTCATCATCAATTATCATACAGTTCATAATCAACCTCCTTCTTTTGTTAACTTGGGTTTAAACCATTTAAGAAACAATATACCAGGCAAATTGGGTGTTCCCAATTCCAAACAAATTCATTGGTCCCATTTTTTGTGGTTGTCCCAACCAATTCCATTCAGAAAAAGCCTATTGCTATTTCTTCTTGTAATCTTTAACCAGGTCTTTCATGGATTGGCCAAGTTCGTCCATGCTTTTTCCAAAATCTTTTTTGAAGGAATTCCACCTGGGGCTATCATTTTTATCTTCCTTATACTCTTCAATTTTCTTTTTAAGCTCATTGTTCTTTTGTTCTAATTTGCTGATTCGCTGGTTGTATTTATCCCTGTTTGCCTGGTTATCCTTTGCCAGGTCAGCCCTCAAATCGGCAATTGTTTTTTCATTGTTTCGGATTTTGACTTCTTCCTCTTTTTTGTAACGCTGATAGTCAGAAGCGGTATCCACTTGCTTGCTAAACTTATTAAAAGTCAAAATATTACTGAAAATAAAACCTTCCGATTTAAAATCGAATTTTCCGTATCTGTTGGTGGCAAAACCGGAAAATGCCACGACGTTTAGCATCGCAACCAGGACGATGGCACATTTAATTTTGTTCATAATAGTGTGTTTTTGGGTGGAATTAAACAATATATAACCGAACTGCGTAAAAAGTAAAGCAGGTGGATTCTTTACCAATCCACCTGCTTTTGCTGTTTCACCGTCCTCTATGCGTATCCGCTTTGACTTCCTTTTTTTGCTCTTTGTTAGGCTCGTAGCCGTGTTCTGTTGCTTTTCGTTTGTCAGCCACAGGTTCCTTGTATTTTCGGTCCGGGTCATTTTCCCTGTCATAATCTTCGTCATCCCTTTCATCAGCATCCTCGTCATTCTCTTCCTTACGTTTTGGGGGATATGCGCCAGTGTACTTTTCTCCCGGACTACCGGCCGGTTTGTTTTCCTTCCGTTTTTCTTCGCCGGGTTTCCCTTCATTGTTTTTATTCAGGTCTTTTTGTGTAGCCTCAGCAGTCGGTCCCGATTTGCTGTGCCTGTTTTCCTGACCAGTCTGATTGCCTTGCAACTTCTGATCCCTTTCGTTTTTGCTCATGATTTTTAAGTTTTGGTTCGTTTATACTTTCACCTTCTGAACTTCACATACATCGTATTGAACGCGATAAAATTACACCCCGATTCTCCTCCAGCTGTTTTAATTTCGATCAAACATGCGATAAATCACTTAAACAAAGTGTTTCTTAGGTTGGACTTCATTTATGCATTTTTACATATCTTTTTGATTTTACCCGATCAACCTCAATCACATATTGCCATTCGGGAAGCCTTATCCAGTTGCTACATCCCTTACTGTACAAGGCTTTCAGTACTTACAAAAAAAGTCTTCATTCCAGTCGCTTTGCATCAATTATCGGGTAACAGGATAAGCGACTTGATTAGTTTACATATCTTTTGGATTTCGTTCAAGGGTTGCTTTCCTTCATACAATGTATGTGCAGCGTTTCTTTTAAAACACTTGAACCTTCTTTCATTTCTTGCTTCCCAAACCCGAACTGTTTAATTCCGCCGAGCTTGGTACTGCTTCCATCGAAATAATCTCTTAGTCCCTAGAAAGCCTGTCTAATTTCATGCTGTAATTATCAGCTATCATTTAGCAACTGGCAAACCCAAATACAAAGTACTTATGAAAAAAAGAACTGATTCCCAAATGCTGCAGCGCCTTACAGGTCTTCTGCTTGCCTGCTCGCTTCTGACGACATCCTGTAATGAGAATCGCAAAACAGAGGAGAAAGATTCGAAAGACATTTCAGAGGAACATAATAAGGCAAAGTTTGAATCGAATGATTCCGAAAAGGACGCACACTTCATGGTAGAAGCGGCCATCACCAACCTTACAGAAATTCAGCTCGGGCAGCTGGCTCAACAAAAGGGAACTTCTTCCGATGTAAAAGAGTTGGGTAAGATGATGGAAAAAGAACACCGTGCTTCCCTTGCCGAATTGAAAGCCTTGGCTTCTAAAAAAGTGATTTCCATTCCAGACTCCTCCACGGAGGATGTACAGGCTGCTTATAAAAAACTGAACGATAAACACGGAAAAGATTTTGACACAGAATTTTGCGAGCAAATGGTTAAAGGTCACAAAGAAGCTATTTCGAGCTTCGAAAAAGAATCCCGTGAAGGGAAAGACGCCGATATCCTAACCTGGACTCAAAACACACTTCCTGTTCTTCGCACGCATCTGGAACATGCTATCAATTGTCAGGAACGATGCAATAAAGATCATAAACTGATCCACCACAGTGCAGCCCTTGATACCAAGGTGGATTGATACAAGTTTGCTTTCAGTATGGTTCAATTAATCAATTTCAATTAAAAATAAATATCATGAACAACACAAAATCACAAAGAAGGAATTCCCCTCAAAGAGAAAGGGATTCTTACGGACGCTACACCGATCATCGTAATGGCCGGTCAGGAAGTTACAATCATCCCGGTCGTCAACAGGAAGGCCGTTATTCCCGCGGACGGGACGACCATGACAGGGACTCTCAAGGCCGGTATACCAGCCATCAGGGCCAGGGCCGTTTTGAAAATGGCCGTTTTGATTACGACGACTTTGGTTCTTCACGCAGTCCTTATTATTATGGTCGCCAGGAAGGCCGCCAAGGCAGAAGCGGAGGATATGGTAGCACTGGTTATGGCAGCAGCAACGGTTATTCCAATTATGGAAACGGCAACCGGTATGGCGGAGGATATGGGGATTCCCGTTACCAGCAGTCCAATTGGGATACCGATTACAATTCCCGATACGGTCGTAACGGCAATGAAGGCAGAGGCAGCAGATTTGAAGACCGTGATCAGGACCGTGATTACAGAGGCAGATATGGACGCAGTTTTTCTGATGGCCGTAATTCCGCTTACGACGAAGACAACGACTACCGCAGTGAAGAACAGGATTTTGAATTCGAATCGGAAGATCGTTTCGAAAACGAAGAATAAACACTCCTGCGTTAACTGAATTTTAAATGAGCAGGTTGGATTTACAACCTGCTCATTTAAATCATTAATTAGTAATCATTTAAAAGGAAAACCATGGAAAACAAAACGAAGGGAACTGCCAAAAACGCCAGGAGCGTTGCCGTTAAGACACCGGAAGGGATGCACAAAGGGAACAGAGTAAAAACCAGAGCCTCCCGATTCAACTCGGTAAAGCATGACGGACAAACCCTGGAAGCCGAACCGGAAACAGCCGACCCTAACTCTCTGCTAATGCTCTTTGAGTTGGAATTAAAAGGAATTTATAACGTTGAAAAACAATTACTGAAAGCACTGCCGGAAATGGCCAAACTGGTATCGAACGAAGAACTTAAAAAAGCGTTTATGCATCATCAGCAGCAAACCGAACGCCATATCGAGCGACTCGAAAATATATTTAACCGTATGCGGATTGACCGGGAAGAAACAAAATGCTTGGTAATGGAAGTCCTGATTCAGGAAGGGAAAAAACTGGTTCAGAAATTCGAAGAGGGTCCTGTAAAAGACGCAGCAGCGATTGTGGCAGCGCAAAAAATAGAGCATTTCGAAATCTGTGTATACGGTTGCTTGTATGAAATTGCTGATGTGCTCGGTTATCACAAAATAGCTGACATACTGGACAAGACACTCTTTGAGGAAAAGAACACCGATGCTCACTTCTCAGAAATTGCCAGATGGATTCATGATCATGCATGCAATGAGGCAGAGATGCAGTTGCTGCAAAACTGAAAATATTCTTACCAATTGCAAATCCGTCGTCCATTGTAAAAATGGCTTAATGGTTGAACTTTTCAGTCCAATAACCATCCGGCACCTGATCATCCAATCAGGGAGACCATATTCAGGAGACAAGCCTGCACTAACATACAAAGGAGCGGGAGCACCTCGCTCCTTTGTACCCTTTCTGTTCCTGGGACCATGCATCTCCTGCAATGAACACATTTTAAAACAAAACCCATGAAAAAGACACTTTTGATCTGGATCTTTATTTGTTCGGGGGTGTATATGTCCGGACAAAATCTCAAACCCTCCAGCATTCCGGGCAATGTAAAGGCTACGTTTACAGATATCTACCCCAACAGCCAACCCTCCGTCTGGAGTAAGTATAATGGTAACTTCTCCGCTCAGTTCGAATTAAATAATAAAAATATGTACATGGTCATAAATCCGGCGGGAGAATGGGTGGAAACCAGGGCACAGATCACCCGCAATGACCTACCTGCTGCAACACTTACTTATCTCACGGCCAATTATGGTGCCGAGAATCTTAAAGAAATGTATAAAGTAACACATGCAGGAGGAGGAGTAATTACTTATCAGGTGGAAACGGGAGACCAACTATTGCAATTCTCCACCGATGGAACTTTTCTGAAGACTGAAAAGGCTAGCACTGCACTCTTTTCCAAATGAGCACTCTTACTTCGTGACACCTTTCATGAAACAGGGTGTTAAACCTATATATTCATTAAAACTTACAAGAATGAAAACTATTTTGATTCTTCTCTGCTTAACAGGTGTCATCACCCTCTCGCAGGCACAAACAGATAGCACGAAATTCCCTCCAGGAAACTCCAATGGGAATCCACCGAGCAACAAATACAATTATAATGGAAACACACCCGGCAGCAACTACAACAGTTATAATGGGATTCCGCCGAACAGTAATTACAATCCACATTCTCCCAATACGAATAATTACAACAACAATTTTAACTACGGAAAATCACGAACAGACAGCAGCAACCGCATGCGGAGGGGTGATAGCTTGCTGAACATTCCTCCCAAATAAGAATTGTTATTATTGTTTCTCCGGGATTCAAAAAAAGGAGATTGGTAAAACCAATCTCCTTTTTTCTTGTGCCACTAATTGATCAATGGTTTTCATCACGGTCGTGATTCCAATGCCTACCAATATTTATTGCGACGTTGAAAAACAATTCGTTTGGCACCTGGAATGTAGTAGTTGAAGATCCGGAAGATTTATTTGCAAGCCCCTGATAACTGATACCAAGGAATAGTCTCCACAATTCCACATTCGCTCCCACCCGGTATCCAAATCCGGAAGGTTCTACTTTCAACTCATTGTCTCCATTGGTATTGGCCATAAATACCCAATTATAAACCGGACCGGCTTCCACATTAATAATATGCAGGAAGTGAATACCCAGCAACACGGGTACTTCCAGTTTGCCATCGTCGAAGTTTGAGGAATGAGAACTTCCGTCTTTATAATTAAAATTCACCTGACCGGCTTCATAATGGATCAAGCCCATTGGTTTGATGTAAAAGGGCGACAAATGAAGTCTGGCAAACAAGCCGGCTTCGTAGCCAACGATTCCACTGCCATTGGCAGTATTGATAAGCGTGTTATTCATATCCGACATTTTTACATTTCCGGCAGAAACACCGGCAATGACTCCTCCGTCAAACAACTGGGCGTGGAGGAGGTGAGTGCCGAGAAGTAAACCGGCGGAAAGCAGGGTAATTAGTTTCGTTTTCATAGGATTCATGTTTTAGGTTAATGCTGGCGCTTGCCTGAGTGGTCATACGCTAAAAGTGTACATACCCACTATCGGCTCCTGGTAAAACCAGCCAGAAGTTGATATAAATTTAATAGTGAAAAAAGGGAGGTGTTTTTCTTTTTCGTTCAACACGCACCTGGAAAAGTTGAATGTTTACTAAAAGCAGGTCGGTTTTACTGAAATAAGGAGTTTAATGCTCCTCGCAATTAGCGATCAGTTGTTGAAGTGTTTGCTGGAGGAGACCCAAGCTGTTTTTTGAAATTCCTTTCAATGCTGCTGCCCGGTATCCGGAAACGACATCCTCCACCTCTTTTATGAGTTTATCCCCTGCTTTGGTGAGGATGAGTTTCACCCTCCTGCGGTCCCTTGCTTCGGTTGCTCTTTTGAGGTATCCGGCTTTTACGAGCAATTCAATGATACGGGTGATGGAAGCGTTGTCTTTAAATACTTTTTTCGCCAACTCTTGTTGAGAGGTAGCTGGATTGTCGCGTATCTGGGTAATGACGAGCCATTGATCTACAGTGATGGGGTATCCTCCTTGCTTAAGTTGACGCTGACCAAACTGGCGGTAGGTGCGTATGGCTTTATCAATGGTATAAAAGATGGTTTCTTTTGGCTTTTGCATGCAAGCGGAATTTTCATGAAGGTACAAACTAATAACAATTTGGTGGCCAACAGGATAAGAGTTAACTACCCTGCGGAGCGTTTAAACCCTTATCTTTGTGACCCGGTAAATCACATGATGCATTTACCGTTCAACAAACCGAAACCTTACTAATTCATTTCTTATGAACCTCATTGAACTTTTAAACTGGCGCTACGCAACCAAACGAATGAATGGGAAACCTGTTTCGAAAGAGAAACTCGACCATATCCTGGAAGCCACACGGCTTTCGGCATCTTCTTTTGGCCTGCAGCCCTATACTGTTTTTGTCATTGAAAGTGCCGAACTCCGTAAGAAAATCCAAGCCGTAGCTTATAATCAGCCTCAGCTGGCAGAAGGTTCTCATGTGCTGGTGTTTGCTGCCTGGAATTCCGTAACCGAAGAACGGGTAACTGATTTCATGAACAATGTAGCTGCTGAGCGGGGCATCCCGGCAGAAAGCCTGAATGAATACAAAATGCGTATCCTGGGCAGCATGCAAGGCAAGACAACCGAGCAGGTCCTCAGTTGGACCGGACGTCAGGCATATATCGCTCTTGGCACTGCATTGATAGCAGCCGCTAACGAACAAGTAGATGCCACTCCAATGGAAGGTTTTGATCCCGATGGGCTGGATGCTCTTTTGCAACTGAAAGAAAAAGGCCTCCGCAGCGTTGCACTGCTGGCCCTGGGTTATCGCGATACAGAGACTGATCCACTGGCGAAACTGAAAAAGGTTAGAAGATCCACTGACAAACTCTTGGTGACGCTTTCTTAAATCTCACACAAACCATATTAAAAAGGCCCCTTCCAAATGGAAGGGGCCTTTTTAATTAAACTCGATTTGCTATTTTATTGAACAATCAATTTCTGCTGATATTGCTTACCTTCTGATATCAGGTTAATCAGGTACATGCCTTTGGGCATTTCTGTCAAATCGAGATCGTATTCGGATACACCCGACTGAACAGCCAGTGTCTTCATCCTTTTCCCCATGACATCATATACTTCCAGCATCCCATCCATTCCATTCTTAAGTGTCACCTTGAACATACCGATTCCAGGGTTTGGATAAACACTCAATTGAGGTGATTCCATTTGTGGCTTCTGAAAGAAAGCCGACTGACTGATGTCCGGAGTGTCGTAAGTTCTTTCCAACGTAAACGTTCCTGTTCCTTTATTCGCCAGAGGAGGTTTTGAATAATTGAACTTAAACGAAACCGGATTCCACGTACAATTGTTATTCCATGTTGCCCGGGTAACACGGTAGTTTACACCGTATTGGAATCTGCCAGGATTTGGTCCTCCTGACGTACATGGCGCCTGTATTGGTGATGCAGTACCATCAAACCCAATAAATATAGTTGGGTTAGGGTAATTCCAGGTGCAGGGGTACGCACCGTTGAATGTTTGAAGCACGTTTGTAAACGTATTGTCCATGATATCGATGATCCACTCGTACCCAAAGCCTGGCTGACTGGCTGCGCCAAGGTCATGAGGAGCAAACTGCATGTTGTAATATTGAGTGCTTAAGTTGGTAACCGATGGCAGAAACGTAGGGTCATTCGGTAACACGTTGACGGTATAAGTAGCGGTGTTCTTACAACCTGTCCGGTCATCGAAAACAGTAACCGAATAGGTAGTGGTGGTGGTTGGGTTTACCGTAATGCATTGAGTCGCCGCCGAAACAGGACTCCAGCTCAGATCATACACAAATTTAGCCGGTGCATAATTTACACACAACTGATCAGACACATTCGAACATACTGTTGCGGTGCCGGTAATGACTGGGGCAGGAGAACAAGCCAGGTAAATTACCTGATCGGCCTCGGCCCAGATAACACAGCCGTTTACAGTAATGAAACGTATTTTATAATACTTCCCGCATGCCAGGCTCGCCGAATTCGGGTACGAATAGGTTCCGCTTGGAACCCCGGCGTACCAGTTGTCTGCAGCATACCCTCCGGTAACCAAGCTTCCGTTTGCATAGCATTCTGCTATTGCCCAGTCGTAATAGGTAGGAGTGGATGTCCCAGTAAATGTGCCCACTGCTGTAATAGCATTACCACTGCAAAGAGTAGGTGCACCGTTGACGGTAACTGCAGGGGTCAGATCGGTATTGCCGGTAAGCGAGAAATCATCCATAAACAAAATCTGACCTTCTGTATAAGGAGCTGGTATGGCACCTCTGGGTCTGACGATCTTGAATTGAACGCGGTTATAACCTGCAGCGGCCTGGGCCGGGGTAAGCGTAAATGAGGTAGCGAGTGATTGCCAGCTGCCGCTTTGCTGAATATCGGGACTGTCGTACACCAACAAGGAACTGCAGTTACTCGAATTATATAAAGTCACCTGCACACGACTGGTATAATAAGGGGCCGCATAACTCGGCTGGCAAGGGTTGGGCTGGACATTGGTAGACAAAGCATCCACAGTCCTAACCCAAAACTGCAAATTATAGTTGTAACAGGTTGCAGGAAGCGCACTAAGCGTTGCTGCTATGCCTGTTGAGCTTCCGGAAAGCCCAAGATACCGGTGACCGGCAGCTCTTACCGGTACATTGTAAGCCCATTTATTTACAGGAATACCTACCTGACAATTGGTAGAACTTACATCAAACAGATCAGCTACAGAGTAACTTGTTGTCGGACAGGTTGTAATGGTCCATCCGGTAGCATAGGTTATTTCCAATGGGGCGGTTACTCCCGGCCCTGTTTCCAGATCGCCATTCTGGATATAGTTTTGCGCCGGAAGGATTCCTGCGGAGAGCGCTAATACAAGCGTTTGAAGGATTTTTTTCATGTGTTTTCGGTGTGTTTGGTCAATTTATCAATGCCAAAGCTATCCCGAAAAAATAGCTCTTAAATCTCCTTTGATTGGATGGCAAGGTTCGTTGAGTAGATGGTAAGAATTAAAGGGCAGATGACCGGATGGGCCTAACGCTCCATGTCTTCTTGTTTGAAGATATAACCTACACAATACTTTGTGTGGATAAGCTTAGTGGAAAAGGGCTTATCAATTTTTTTTCGCAAAAAGGCAACGTACACATCCACAACGTTTGCATGCTTATCTATGGCATGCCATACATGTTGCGCAATTTCCTCCCGGGACAAAACCCTTCCCTGATTGCGAAGGAGGTATTCAAGGAGCGAAAATTCTTTTGGGGTGAGATCAATGATCGCTCCTCCACGGTTCACCAGACGCGTTTCCAGATCCATTTCCAGGTCGGCACAGGAAAGTATTTTTTTACTTGGATTATTTCTCCGTTCCTGGCGTTTCAACAATACTTGTATACGGGCCAGCATTTCACCCGAATTAAACGGGTCACAGATACTGTCATCTGCACCTGAATAAAAAGCCTCCAGCAAGGCCTCGTTGTGGTTTGCCGGCACCAGCATAATAATGGGTAAATCTGCTTGAAGGCTTCTCGCATTTTTGCATAGCTCGCTTCCTTTCAAACCAGGCAATTCGCTGCTAATTAGTACGAGATCCATTCGGCTTTTCGACAGTATCTTTCTGCCTGCCAGGCCATCAGCGGCAATCAGGCAGGAATACCCTGCTCCTTCCAGGGCCTTTTTCAAGCGCTTAGACAGTCGTACTTTATTTTCAACAAGCAGGATCTTCATGGTGTATTGACTTAACGCTACCTGTTTTCAGGCCGGTGTTTCCGTATCGTTCGTATAGAATGATTTATTTCCTTCAAATCGCTTCTTGTAGGCCCAGTTGAAAATCAGTGGAAAGACCCAAAGGGAGAAAATCATTGCGCAAAGAATTCCTCCGATGACCACCCGAGCCAATGGTCTGGAACTTTCCGATCCGATTCCGTGCGAAACTGCAGCCGGCAGCAGACCGATGGCCGCCATAAGTGCAGTCATCATAACGGGCCGGATACGGGAGTTGACACCTAGCCGGATAGCAGTATATAAAGGTCTCGGTTGCCTGCTGGCCAATTGCAGGTTTTGCTTAAATACTGTAATAAGTAAAACCCCATCCTGGATGCATATTCCGAAAAGCGCGATAAAACCGATGCCGGCGGAAATGCTGAAATTGGTTCCGGTGAGATGGAGGGCGAGGATACCACCAACCAGGGCGAAAGGCACATTCGTAAATACAAGCAGAGCATCCCGCATATTGCCGAACATGCTAAAGAGCAAAATAAAAATGAGCAGGAGGCTCACAGGCACAACCAATGCCAGGCGGGTTTGTGCCCGTTGCTGATTTTCAAAATCACCCTGCCATTCCATCTGGTATCCTCGCTTAAGCTTCATCACCTTATTCACTTTCTCCTGAGCTTCGGCTATGGTACTTCCCATGTCGCGGCCACGTACGGAAAATTTAAGTGCAGAATAGCGTTTGTTGTCATCCCTGAAAATAAGACAGGCGCCAGTTTTTTGGGTAATGGTGGCAATTTCCTTGATAGGCACGCGGCTTCCGTTCTGCGTTGGCAGGAGCAATTCACCGATCTCCGCCGGCGTTTTACGGAATTCTTCGGGGAGTCTCACCCGAATATCAAAGGCTCTGATCCCTTCATACAAGGTGCTCGCGGGGATTCCCCCGGGCCCTACTCCTCCAATGGCCATACTCACTACCGCATTGGCATCAGCCGTTGCCACTCCATAAAGGGCCATTTTTTTCTGATCCAGGTTGATGTCAAACTCCGGTTGACCGATGTTGCAGATTACGCCCAGATCGTCAATGCCTTTCACCTGCTTGAGGATGCCGAAGACCTGTGCTATCTTACTTTCCATGTAGTTCAGGGAATCACCGTAAACCTTCACGCAAATACTTCCTTTCACACCCGACACGGCCTCTTCCACATTATCCATGATGGGCTGAGAAAAATTCAGGTTCACCCCGGGAATGACAGAAAGGCGCCGACTCATCTGATCGATCAGCTCTTCTTTGCTGATTCGTGGATTCCATTCCTCTTCCGGACTCAAAATGATATCAAACTCATTGTTATAAAATCCCGCTACATCCGTGCCGTCGTCAGGGCGGCCGGTTTGGGATACACAATATTTTACTTGAGGAAACTGCATCACCAGGGCCCTGGCCTGGCGTGAAATGGCTACCGACTTACTCAGGGAAATACTGTACGGTGCCTGCACCCTTAGCCAGATGCTTCCTTCATTCAGCTCGGGGAGGAATTCAGAGCCCAGGTAGTTGAAAGAACAGATACCAACAACCATGACCACTACAGCCCCCCACAGCACCAACCCCTTCTTCCGGAATGCCTTCTCAAATCCAAAAAGCATAAAACCGGTAATCGCATGCACCACCGGATTGTGTTTCTCGTGTACATTCCGTTTCAGCAACAGGCTGATGAGCACAGGCACCAGGGTGAGTGTTGTGAGCAATGCTCCCAACAATGCAAAGCCAAGGGTATAAGCCAGGGGAGAAAACATTTTACCTTCCACTTTTTGAAAGGCGAAAATCGGCAGCAGACCGGCGATAATAATCAGCTTTGCAAAAAAGATGGCTTTACCCAACTGGGCTCCGTTCTTCCTGATAAGACCCAGCTTGGCCATTTTGTTAAACCGCTCCATGCCCACCTCTTGTGCCTGGTGATCGAGTATAACAAACATCCCTTCAACCATCACCACGGCTCCGTCTATTATAATTCCGAAATCCACTGCACCCAGGGATAGCAGGTTAGCACTCATATGCATGAGATGCAGGCAGATAAAGGCGAAAAGCAATGCCATGGGAATGATCACTGCCACGATAAAGGTGGTCCTCCAGTTGAACATAAACAAAGAAACCAGGAGGGTCACCAGTAAAATACCTTCGCAGAGGTTATGCAGCACCGTATGTGTAGCATACCCAATCAGGTCGGCCCGATCGTAATAGGATACGATTTTTGTGTCCGCCGGCAGTACCGATTCATTCAGGTAAGCTATCTTTTCTTCAATGTGTTTGACTACTTCGGAAGAATTCTCTCCTTTACGCATCACGATGATTGCCTCCACCACATCCGGCTCATCGGTTATTAAAGCTTTTCCATTTTTATCTTTAACCCGCACACTTTTGGCTACCCATCCCAGACGTGGCACATTCGAAATTTCTACCTGTGCCAGATCTTTTACCAGCAACGGAACACCGTTGTTGTTTTCCACGATGATGTTCTTGATCTCTTCTATATCGTTCAGCAAGCCTACACCGCGTACGACAAAGGCCTGATCGTTCTGGATGATCATATCTCCGCCTACATTGATATTGGTTTTTTGTACGGCAGTAAAAATATCAAGCGGGGTAAGGCCCAGGTTAGCTAGTTTTTCCGGATTGACCTTTATCTCATACGTTTTCGTTTTGCCACCAAAACTGTTGATATCTCCTATACCCTGCACACTTCTCAACTGTCGGTCGATGACCCAGTCCTGCATGGCTTTTAGCTCCCTCACATCCCGAAAAGTGCTTTGGATGGTATACCGGTATATTTCTCCAGTTGGACCTATAGGCGGTTGTACAGCAGGTTGAATATTGGGCGGAAGCACTGCATTGGGCAAGAGATTCATGACCTGCTGTCTGGCCTCCCGGTCCATCACATTGTCATCAAATATCAGCTTCACATAGGAAAGCCCGAAAATGCTCGTAGAGCGCAGGCTTACCTTTTGCTGCACAGGATTCAGAGCGATCTCCAAAGGTATCGTCACAAATTTTTCTACTTCTTCTGCACTACGGCCCGGCCATTGGGTAATGATATCGATTTCCGTATTTGTCACATCCGGAAAGGCTTCTATAGGCATGTGGGCGAAGGTGATCGTTCCCACGATGACAAGTACTGCAGAAATGAACAAGATAAAGTATCTGTTGCGCAGTGAAAATCCGATAATCTTTTCCAGTAATTTTTTCATCTGCTTTCTTTCCCTTTTTTCATTCTAAACCGTTGCAGACAGACAAGGGGGTGACCACACCAGATCCCATAAGGGTGGCAGGCCCGCCCCGCAAGGGGTTAGCCAAATTTTTTCATCAAATTTTTTGATATGTGCAGGGGTACTATTCAAGTAGCCCTTCGGCCAGCAAGTGCCATCTTTTTGATCCTGCTCATTGCCTTATCCTGTGCAGAACAAAAGTACCGGAAGGGTATTAGAAACTCATGAAAGGTGAATTATAAGCGAATTAAATTTGAGGGTAAATTCCTAAATTTTGATTAAAAATTTACTAAAATATTTTCATCCGACCCTTTCAACTCCCCTCAGGAACCGCGTTTGTGAAGCCCTGAAAAGGAATAATCTTTCACTCCATTTCTTCGTCTATAAAATCAAGATTTGAATTGAATGAAGCCTTTAAAAAAAATTGAACTTAAGCATCTCCTGTTTTCGCGGCATCTGTTCTCCTTCTTTTTAAAATGCCCGCAACAGCATGAGAAAGTGATTAGAACTGCATTTGTTTTCGATTTGCGACTGGTTGTCAGCTACTTATAAGCGTTAAAAATTGCTTTTCAGATAGTTGATACCCGCAACTATTGAATGCCTTCCAGTATCTTTGTGGTCTATGAGTAACCATACGCCTATATCCTTTTCGCTGTATACACTCGCCTTGATTTTTCTGATGACCGGGTTATCCTCGTCCCTACTTGCACAGAAAAAGAACAGCTCCGATACAATTCCATACCTCACCCTGGATCAGTGCATTGCTTATGCGATGGAACATCAACCGGGCTTGTTGCAATCGAATCTGGAGATAAGCATTGCCAAAAAAACCAACGCCATTAATTTATCGGCCTGGCTGCCACAGGTGAACCTGCTTGCGAATGCCACACACTATAACGAGTTGCCTACCACTTTTTCAATCAACTCTGCCAATCCCGAAGGACCGCTCATCAAAGGACATCCGGGAGTTGAAAATACCGTGATTCCCCAGTTGTCGGCAACAGAAACGGTTTTCAGTCCCGATGTGTATTACGCAGCCAAGAGCGCTCACCTGTATCTGCAACAAGCGCAACAAGCCAACGACAGCACAAAAATAAACCTGATCACCAATGTCAGCAAAACGTTTTACGGCCTTCTGCTCACCCTCGAGCAGATGAATGTGCTTCAGGAAGACACGGCTCGCCTGGCCAAGAACCTGCGTGATACCTACCACCAGTATGTTGGTGGAATTGTGGACAAAACAGATTACAAGGAAGCTTCCATCACCCTCAACAACTCCAAAGCCTTGTTGAAGCAGGCTAAAGAAAATGTACGTCCCCAGTATGCCGTACTCAAACAACTCATCGGTTATGAGCCTGCCAAAGAATTCAGCGTAAGTTTTGATACGGTACAAATGATGAAACAGATTCATATTGACACTGCTCAGCAACTGCAATATGAAAAGCGCATAGAGATACAGGAACTGGAGACAGCCAAAGCCCTGCAACAGCAAAACATTGCTTATTACAAGTCGCAATACCTGCCAACCGTTTCCGTTTTTTACAATTACTATTATGAATACGAGAGCAACAACACAGCCACCCTCTTTAACCAGGCCTATCCGTATTCCTATACCGGCGCTTCCCTCAACCTCCCGCTGTTTACCGGCTGGAGAAGACAGGAGAGTATTCAACGGGCCAAACTTCAGGGGCAACTGCTGGACTGGTCGGAAACAGGACTGCGATCCCGGATCTACTCCGAATATACCTCCGCCCTGGCCAACTACCGGAGCAATTTGTATGACCTGTACTCCCTGAAAGAAAATGTGGCGATGGCCAGAGATGTGTATGGAGTTGTTTCCCTGCAATATAAACAAGGGGTGGTGGCGTATCTGAATGTAATTACCGCCGAATCGAACCTGATAGCCTCTGAAATGAGTTACCTCAATGCCCTGTTCCAGCTCTTGCAGAGCAAGGTTGATCTGGAAAAAGCGATGGGGAATACACAGGTTAAACGTTAATGCACTTAATTGCTGAGTCTATGAGAAGGATTATTGTTTGTATAACCGCCGGCAGCTTTGTTCTGGTCTCCTGTGCTACAAAGCCTACTCCTCCGGTTCCTCCGGTGGCGGTGAATGTCATTTCGGTGAAGCCGCAAAAAGTGTTGTATTATGACAAGTATCCGGCAACCACCGTTGCGCTGAGCCAGGTTGATCTGAGGCCCCAGGTACAAGGATACATCACCGGTATTTCTTTCACCGAAGGCGACCATGTACGCAAGGGACAAGCCTTATATGAAATAGACCGCCAGTTGTACCAGGAAGGATACGATCAGGCCAAAGCCAACGTGGAAGTGGCCGAAGGCAATCTGAAACAGGCCCAGCAGGATGCCGACCGCTATGCTTACCTGAATGCGAATGATGCCGTTGCCAAACAGGTATTCGACCATGCCAACATCGCACTTCTGAATGCCAAAAACATGGTGACCTCCGCTCAGCAGTCGTTAAAAATGGCAGCAACCAACCTCAATTATTCCATCATCTCCGCTCCGTTCGATGGCACCATAGGCTTCAGCCAGGTGAAGCTTGGAAATATGGTAACCGTAGGACAAACGATCCTGAACACCATTTCGACAGATGACCCGATGGGGGTGGATTTTTTGATTTCTGAAAAACAGCTGGTCAATATAGAAACCCTTAAAAATTCCGGCCAGCAAACACTCGATTCGCTGTTTACGATCACCATGCCCAACGACTCTATATATCCGGCATTAGGAAAAATATCGGTGATCGATCGTGCTGTGGATCCGCAGACAGGGACGATCCGTGTTCGTGTGGTATTTGCCAACCCCCATTATTCACTCCGGCCGGGAACAAGCTGTGTGTTGCGCATTCATAACCAGGAAACCAGTCCAAAGCTGGTGATACCGGCTAAAGCTGTGGTGGAGCTGATGGGAGAATATTTTGTGTACATGGCAAAGGACACGGTGGCACGTAATGCCGATGATTCTACCAAGACACATCCTGTGCTGATGGCGGTACAGAAAAAGATACAAACGGGTCAGACCATTGCTCCGAATATAATTGTCAAAAAAGGATTGAATACCGGCGACCGGATAGTGGTAGATGGCGTGCAGTCACTGCATACCGGATCCATTATTGAAATGGCCAAGCCGGGAGAAGGAGAGAAACAGAAAGAGAAAGAGAAACACCTGCCTGCAGTAGCAGAGCCTGCGCAACGGCAGGCAGGGAAACAGTAAGAGATCTAGTCACAAGTAATTATGATAGCCAATACTTTCATCAAGAGACCTGTTACCGCCATCGTAGTATCGTTGGTGCTCTCTTTCATTGGGGCTATCTGTATCCTGAATCTTCCGGTGAATCAGTACCCGGACATCACTCCTCCTGTTGTGCAGGTAACCGGACAGTATACCGGTGCCGATGCCACCACGGTGGAACAGACCGTTGCCACCCCTATAGAAGAACAAATCAACGGGACGCATGGCATGGAGTACATGCAGAGCAACAGCACGAACAACGGACTGATGACGATCAATACCACCTTCAAGGTGGGAACCAACATCGACATTGCGACGCTGGATGTGCAAAACCGGGTTAGCATTGCCACTCCGCTGCTTCCGGCAGCAGTAAGCCGGCTGGGGCTGACGGTGAGGGCACTGAATCCAAGTGCGCTGATGCTCATCGCCATCTATTCGCCTAAAGGAACCCACAGCATCACTTTCCTGGATAACTACACGAACATCTTTATCATGGATGCCCTGCTCCGCGTTCCGGGAGTAGGTGCCATCACTACGCTGGCCGACAATTTCAGTATGCGCGTATGGGTGAACCCCGACAAGATGGCTGCCTATGCACTCACCTCCACCGACATTGTCAGTGCCCTCAATGAACAGAACCTGCAGGTAGCTGCCGGATCAGCAGGTGTGCCTCCACAGCAAAAGACCCAAACGTTTGAGCTCAGTGTGCTGGTGAATGGACGTCTGAATAAGGTGTCAGATTTCGAGAAAATTATTGTTAAGACAATCCCTTCTACAGGGGAGCTTGTATACCTGAAAGACGTGGCACGGGTAGAGCTCGGCAAATTCACCTATTCAAGCAACTCGTATGTGGATGATAAAAGGGCTTCTATCCTGACGCTTTATCAGACTCCCGGAAGCAATGCTCTGCAAACTGCCGCTAACATCACCAAGCAGCTGGATGAGTTAAAGAAATCCTTTCCAGCCGATATTGATTACAAAGTTCCGTTCGAGACGGTTACCGTGGTCAAGGTCTCCATGCGCGAGGTAGTAGACACCCTGCTTATCGCCCTGCTACTCGTAGCGCTGGTGGTTTACCTCTTCCTGCAAAACTGGAGAGCTACGCTTATCCCCGTGCTTGCCATCCCTGTTTCCATCCTGGGCACATTTGCCTTTTTTATTCCCCTTGGCTTTACCATCAACACGCTGACCATGTTCGGGTTTGTACTGGCCATTGGTATTGTGGTGGATGATGCCATCATTGTGGTAGAAGCCGTACAGCATTACCTGGATACCGGCAAGATGACGGTGAAAGAGGCCACTTACCAGGCCATGAAAGACATCTCGGCACCGGTCATTGCCATTGCGCTTATCCTGGCATCGGTGTTTGTACCGGTAGGTTTTATTCCCGGTATTGTGGGTCGTCTGTACCAGCAGTTTGCCATCACCATTGCCGTATCCATTGTGCTTTCTGCCTTTATCGCCTTATCCCTGACACCTGCACTCTGCACCTTGCTGCTGAAGCCTCACAATCCGGAAGAAAAAAAGCACGGATTAGGCAAGCTTTTCGCCCGCTTCAATGCCTGGTTCGACCGCATTACTGCACACTATACCAAGGGTGTTAAAACGGGTATCCACTATTCCCGCTATGTTATTGTTCTGCTCCTCTGCATCGGGGTGGCCACTTACTTTATGTTTCAACGCAAACCTACCGGGTTTATCCCGAATGAGGACAGCGGGCTGATTTACGTAACCTACGAATTGCCGGAAGCTTCTTCCACCAGCGCCTCGGTCGATGTAATGACCAAGCTGATGGATGTGGTGAAGAGCACCGACGGGGTGGAGCACTATGCGGCATTGGCCGGATTCAACGTAATCAATGGAGCCACCAAGTCGAACAGCGGAACCATCTACTGTCAGCTAAAACCCTGGGAAGAACGCAGTAAGACATCTGAACAGATTCCTCACATCGTGGATCTGATGCGGGAACGGATCAAACAGGCCAACATCAAAAATGCGTCTATCGTGGTGATCCCTCCGGCACCTATCCCCGGTATCGGTCAGACTGCTGGCTTCAGCTTCCAGATCGAACAGCGTAACACGAACGACGATGTGCATGCGTTTGAAAAAGTGGTGAATACGTTTGTGTCCGAAGCCAACAAAAACCCGGCACTATCTAATGCATTCAGTTATTATTCTGCACACACCCCAAGTTACAACCTGACGGTGGACAGGGAAAAATGCAAACGCATAGGCGTCAACATTTCCGATGTATTTACCGCCATCCAAACCTATATGGGTAGTATCTATGTGAATGATTTCACGTTGTACAACCGGACGTTCCACGTAGTGGTGCAAGCCGATACCTCGTTCCGTAAGATGATAACCAATATGGATAAGTATTATGTACGCAATCAGCTGGGTGCCATGCTCCCCTTGGGCTCGTTGATTTCCTACAAACCCACAGAAACCGCTCCGCTGCTTTCTCACTTCAATATTTTCCGGGCCGCGGAGATTGACGGCTCTCCTGCCGAAGGATACAGCAGCGGACAGTCCATCCAGGCATTGAAAGACATCGCTGACCGGGTCCTGCCTCAGGGATACGGGTATGATTTTTCGGGATTGAGCTACGAAGAGCAGGAGGCCGGGTCGATGACCATTTACATCTTTATGTTCTCCCTGCTGTTTGTCTTTCTGTTCCTGGCCGCCTTGTATGAGAGCTGGTCCGTTCCTTTCTCCGTGCTGCTGGCCGTCCCGATTGGAGCCTTCGGAGCCATCCTCACACTTCTTTGTATCCCCAGTCTGACAGATAATGTATACGCACAGATAGGACTCATCACCCTCATCGGTCTTGCAGCCAAAAATGCGATTCTGATTGTGGAGTATGCGAAGGTTAGGGTGGATGACGGAGAAGACCTGTTACAGTCTACCCTGGACGCAGTAAGCTTGCGTCTGCGACCTATCGTAATGACTTCCCTGGCCTTTATTTTAGGAGTCATGCCGCTCGTACTCGCTACCGGCGCCGGCGCAGTAGCCCGCCGCACCATCGGGTTTACGGTGTTGGGCGGTATGATCGCCGCTTCTTCTCTGGCCATATTTATCGTACCGGTGTTGTTTGTGGTGATTATCAAAGTCGCCTATGGAAAGAAACAGCTTGCCGCACTTGCCGAACGCAAAGCCCATCGCCCGACAACACCCGAGGCAGGGAAAGGAGGTACCTCATGATTGCAGATACCTTTATCCGCCGGCCGGTTACCGCCATTGTCATTTCTCTGGTTATTGCGATACTGGGCATTGTCTGTGTCTTTACGCTTCCCATCAACCAGTATCCTAACATCACTCCCCCGGCAGTTTCTGTTTCGGCCAACTATACAGGAGCCGATGCCATCACCGTAGAGCAGACCGTAGGCACGCCCATAGAAGAAGCCATCAACGGAACGCATGGGATGGAATACATCACCAGCAACAGTACGAGTACGGGGACCGTATCCATCAGTACCACCTTTAAAGTAGGTACCAATATTGATATTGCCACCCTGGATGTACAGAACCGGGTAGGTATCGCCACTCCACTCCTTCCCTCTTCGGTAAGCCGCCTCGGGCTCACTGTGCGGGCCAAGAATACGAGTGCCTTGATGATGGTAGCCCTCTATTCGCCCAAAGGAAGCCATGCCATCACGTTTGTAGACAATTATGCCAACATCTATGTGATGGATGCGCTGCTCCGCGTTCCGGGAGTAGGCGACATCACTTCGCGGGCCGACAATTTCAGCATGCGTATCTGGCTCGACCCAAACAAGATGGCCTCCCGCTCCATTACTCCTCAGGATGTGATTGCCGCGTTAAACGAGCAAAATGTACAGGTGGCAGCCGGGGCTGTGGGAGCTCCTCCTCAGGAAAGTTCACAGACAAGTGAAATCGGGATCCTTGTAAACGGACGCCTGAACACGGTTGCCGACTTCGAAAAGATTATCGTGAAAAGCATGCCTGCCAGTGGTGAACTCGTTTACCTGAAAGATATCGGACGGGTAGAGCTGGGCAAATTCACTTACGCAAGCAATTCCTATGTAGACGGCAAACGTGCTTCTTATCTGATGATTTTTCAGACCCCCAACAGCAACGCGATGGATGTGGCCAAAGGGGTGTATGCGCAGCTGGAAAAGTTACAAAAAACGTTTCCGGAAGATATCGCTTACAAGGTTCCGTTTGAAGCCGTAACCATTGTCAAAGTTTCGATGGACGAGGTGTTGAAAACCCTGCTGATTGCACTACTGCTGGTTTCTGTAGTGGTCTTCTTCTTTCTTCAGAACTGGAGAACAACCCTCATTCCGCTACTGGCTATACCGGTATCCATCCTGGGTACCTTCATCTTCTTTGTTCCCCTGGGTTTCACCATCAATACACTGACCATGTTCGGTTTCGTACTGGCTATCGGAATCGTGGTGGATGATGCCATCATTGTGGTGGAGGCGGTGCAGCATTATATTGATGTGGAAAAGATGTCGCCCCGGCAAGCGACCATTCATGCGATGCGGGACATCACGGCCCCCGTTATCGCCGTGGCCCTTATTCTTGCATCGGTGTTTGTACCGGTGGCTTTCATCCCCGGCATCGTAGGGCGCCTGTACCAACAGTTTGCTATCACCATTGCCGTTTCCATCATCATCTCTGCCTTCGTCGCCTTATCGCTTACCCCGGCCTTGTGTACCCTGCTGCTCAAACCACATGTCATTGACGAGCATTCCAGAGGAATCAACAAATTTTTCTATCGCTTCAATACCCTGTTCGCCCGGTTCACCAAGTACTATTCCAATGGTGTAAAAAGAGGAATCAAAAAATCCAAATACGTCATTGTTCTGCTGATCTGTATCGGTACAGCCACCTTCTTCCTGTTCCGCTTCAAACCTTCGGGCTTTATCCCGAACGAGGACCTGGGCCGGGTACAGGTTACCTATGAGTTGGCAGAAGCCTCCAGCACGACCCAGTCGGTCGACCTGATTAACAAGCTCATGAAGGTAGTCGGTGAAACACCGGGGGTGGCGCATTATGCGGCGATGTCGGGACTGAATATCAGCAACGGGGCCACCAAGTCGAACAGTGGCACCATCTTCTGCCAGCTCAAACCCTGGGATCAGCGCTCCGAGCCTGCACAGCAGGTGCCAGGCATTGTGGAGGTGATGCTCAAACGCATTGCCAAAGCCGATTTAAGAGGTGCCAAAGTGGTCGTCATGCAGCCCGCTCCTATTCCCGGTATCGGACAGTCGGCCGGTTTCAGCTTCCAGATCGAGCAGCGTAACACGACCGACGATGTGCATGCCTTTGAAAAAGTGGTCAAGAAGTTTGTGGCTGAAGCCAACAAGAACCCCGCCATCTCCCGGGCTGTGTCTTATTACTCGGCCCATACCCCCAGCTATAACCTGACCGTAGACCGGGAGAAATGTAAAAAGATGGGTGTAAACATTGCCGATGTGTTTACCACTATCCAGTCTTACATGGGCAGCTCATTTGTGAATGACATTTCCCTGTATAACCGTACCTACCATGTGGTGGTACAAGCCGACACACTCTTCCGGCGCCTGGTGCCCGACATGGATAAGTATTATGTTCGAAATGCCAGCGGGCAAATGCTTCCCATCAGCTCCCTCATCACGTATCAGCCGATAGAAGCCGCACCGGTCATTTCGCATTTCAACATCTTCCGTTCGGCCGAGGTGGACGGGGGATCGCCGCAAGGGTACAGCAGCGGGCAGACCCTCGACGCACTCAAAGCAGTGGCGGCGAAGGTGCTTCCGAGAGGGTATGGTTATGAGTTTTCCGGGTTGAGTTACGAAGAGATCGTGGCCGGCTCTCAGACAGCCTATATCTTCCTCTTTTCACTCACCTTTGTTTTTTTATTCTTAGCCGCCCTGTATGAAAGCTGGTCGGTGCCTTTTTCTGTAATGCTGTCGGTGCCTATCGGTGCATTCGGTGCGATACTCACGCTCACCTTTATTCCGGCATTGAGCAATAACGTGTATGCTCAGATCGGGCTCATCACCCTCATCGGACTGGCAGCCAAGAATGCCATCCTTATTGTGGAATACGCCAAGATACGAGTGGACCTGGGTGAGGACCTCATCGAATCCACCATTGATGCAGTGAGCCTGCGCCTCCGCCCGATCATCATGACTTCTCTCGCCTTTATCTTCGGGGTACTGCCTCTGGCATTGGCTACAGGTGCCGGTGCAGTGGCCAGGAGAACCATTGGTTTTACGGTATTGGGAGGAATGGTAGCGGCATCATCCCTTGCCATCTTTATTGTTCCCGTACTCTTTGTGGTCATCATCAAAATCGCCTACGGCAAAAAACAACTCGACGACCTCGCCTCTCACCGGGCCGAACTGCTGGAGGAAGCGAAGCAGGAGGAAGAAAAGGCAATGAAAGCCTCGGAGGAAGCGGATGGAACGCTTCCCGAAAGTGTTTGATTTGCATTCCGACCATCTTTTCTCTTTCAGCTAAATTTTCTCTCTTTCTTATACGGGAAGAATAGTTTCTTATCCGGCTTCTATTCTTTCTTACGGAGGAGCGATCGTTTCTTACGCAGCTTCTATTCTTTCTTACACGGGAGCGATCGTTTCTTACCCAGCTTCTATTCTTTCTTACACGGGAGCGATCGTTTCTTACCCGGCTTCTATTCTTTCTTACACGGGAGCGATCGTTTCTTACCCGGCTTCTATTCTTTCATACACGGGAGCGATCGTTTCTTACCCAGCTTCTATTCTTTCTTACACGGGAGCGATCGTTTCTTACCCAGCTTCTATTCTTTCTTACGCGGGGGCTATAACAATTGGAACTTTTTGACAAATTGTGTCATCGGATAGGTGCAAAACCGTTAAAACGGTTTACAATGGCACCGTTTTTATTTACCCCACGAATAAATTCGTGGGCTATGGTGTTTTTATAAAACTGCATGCTTGTTGCAAACTGTCGCGGCGCGACAGTCCGCGTTGTTCATAACTATTTATTTCAACCACATTTCCCTTTCCCAGTAAGGCCCCCAGCCCATTTTATATCAATTATTGATAAACGCGGACTGTCGCGACATGGGGATCCCCCCCCTTTTTTTGCACGACTTCCTGTTGTTTCTTTGCCCCGCTTAACTAAATAAGAAACATGTTATGAGAAATTATGTTTTGACGAGAAAAGGACAGGAGAAGCTCCTTCTTACCATCAAAAAGGGTCAAACGCCTTACAGCAAAATAGGCTTCCGAAACTATTACCGAAAGAAACGGAAGCCTTTATCAATCAGGGTGATTCTAACAATTGAATTGAGCGGGAAGGCTTAGAATGAATAGAAAGATGATCGAAAAAAACAGGGGGGTGATTGAAGCGGAATGGCACTCTCGATTGTTCTGCCGTATAGAACGGTTTCTTCCGGGAATTTGTCCGGAAGTGATGCCGGCGAAAATATCACATCTGCGTTTGGACCTGATTAATCCAGGCAAGGATGAAAGAAGCTTAGTCCTGGCTTCTGTGCCTAATCAACACGAAACAAGGACGCTTACCCGGTGCGAAAGCCGTACCGGCAATTACAAATCTGTTTAGAAGGGATAACCCTTACGCAGGAAGCGTAAACCTGGAAGAACAACAAAACAACAAATTATGTCTGCAAAACCAAAAAAGAAAACAGTGGCTTTGGGAACATCCAAACTCTCTGTCCCTCAATTAATCGCACTTTCCCGGCACATTGTCACAAGCATGACGGGAAATGCGCATTTTACAAACCCAACACCGCTTCTGGCTACGATTACCACTCAGGTAAATCTGGTAGAGAGTGATTACAATGTCACTCTTACCCGGGTAAAAGGATCCGTAAGCAAAATGCGGGCAGAGGAAAAAACGTTGGTGAGCCAATTAAAGGCATTGGCAGCTTACGTGGAAGATGTTGCCAACTCCGACCCGGATCACGCTTCTGACATCATCGCCAGTGCGGGAATGCCGGAAAAGAAAGCGCAAGTGCGCATGCCCAAAACGTTTACGGCTGTTCCAGGAAAATTGAAGGGATCCGTATTGCTTGACACCAAGGCAGTACGTGAATCGGCGTATATCTACCAGATGACGACCGACCTCAACACACCTGCCAGCTGGGTAACGATTTATACCGGGACGAAGGTGAAGTTTACAAAAACAGGCCTGACTTCAGCTACTCATTATTACTTCCGTGTAGCTGTGTCCACCAAAGGGCTGCAGGGCGACTGGAGTTCCCCTATGGATACCGTTGTGCTTTAATACCTGCATTGGTTTGATGCAAACGCAGGACACGTTTGTCAAACCTGTCAGCAATTAAACAAAACCAGCCTGTCCGGAATATAGGGGCGGGCTGGTTTTATTTCTTCTCCAGCCTTACCATACAACGGCAGGTACGGTCGTCGGTATACCATTCCACACAACATCCCTGAGGATCGATGCCGGGGGTAGTGAGTAATTCCTTGAAAGCCCTGTCGAGGGAAGGGATGTCTTTGCGGAAGTCCACCACGTCTTTGAACACGTAGGTTCCATGTTTCAGAACGAATGTTTCCAGGTGATGTTTACTGTATTCACCTGCATTCAGTTCGGCGGCGCCGGCACGGTAGACGATGTTTCCGTTCTCCGGGCGGGAGATGCCGAAATACATACGCTTCAACGAAAAGGGCGTTAATGCATGAAGCGTCTGATGCGCTTCCAGTATTCCATCGGGAAATGTTTTGGCACGGATGCAAAACACGGTGATGTCTTTTTCTAGTTGGTAGGTTTCCATGGGTTGTTGTATGAATGACTGGAGCAAAGTAATGGAAAGCCCTGGGATTTCCCTGCTTTCTTTGACGACAATATACGGGGTGAATTGCGTCATAAAAAAAGACCGCTACACAAATGCGGCGGTCTTTTCACGAATAAGGTATTTATCTTTTTAGTTTACCAGAGCAATGTCAAACTGTACCAGGTCAATAAATTCCTGTACCCGTTCATCCACCTGCTTCTGGGTAAGACCCACCAGTTTCTCTACTCCGAATTTCTCTACGGTGAAAGAAGCCATGGCCGAACCGAAGATGATGGCCCGTTTCATGTTCTCGAAGGAAATGTCTTTGGTAGCAGCCAGGTAACCGATGAAACCGCCTGCGAAGCTGTCGCCTGCTCCGGTAGGGTCAAACACATCTTCCAGGGGAAGAGCCGGAGCAAAGAACACCTGCTCTTTGTTAAACAGCAACGCACCATGCTCCCCTTTCTTGATGATGAGGTATTTCGGTCCCATTTTCAGGATCTTCTGAGCCGCCTTCACCAGGGAATATTCGCCCGACAGCTGACGGGATTCGGAATCGTTGATCGTCAACACATCCACCATGGCCAAAGTCTCTTTCAGCTCATCGATGGCAGTATCCATCCAGAAATTCATCGTATCCAGCACAATCAGGCGGGGACGTGTTTTGAGCTGGGACATTACCTGGCGCTGTACGCCCGGCATGAGGTTACCCAGCATGAGGAAGTCGCAATCCTGATAAGAGGCTGGAATAACGGGATTAAACTCACCCAACACGTTAAGCTCTGTAGCCACGGTATCGCGGGTATTCATGTCGTTGTGGTAGCGACCGGACCAGAAAAAAGTCTTTTTGTCTTTCAATATCTGCAGTCCTTCCAGCTGTACCCGGTGCTTCTTCAGCATGTCCAGGGCGCTTTGAGGGAAATCACCCCCTACTACCGAAACCAGGTTAATGGGTTCTTTCATAAAGTAAGAAGCAGCCAGGGAAATATACGTGGCAGCCCCTCCGATAATCTTATCAGTCTTGCCAAAAGGGGTTTCAATGGCATCAAAAGCAACGGTTCCAACAACTAAAAGGCTCATATACAGGGGTTAGGTTATAATTTGCGCAAATATATTGGATTTCTGAGCAATTCCATGGGTATTTCCCGTTTTTCAATCCTCTGCGCTGTTATTATTCTGCACAATATCGGTTCTGATTGGTAACCAAAAAAATAAAATCCATCACCAATTGCCTGTCCAAACCGACCAATTACTCATTAGGTCATTTATTATACTCCAAGTCACCTACTTTTAAGCCGATTGAACATCCCTTCATTCAACATAACCCGATATGCTAAAAAGACTATTCACACTCGTACTGGTTACCTTCTCCCTTTCACCCTTTGCACAAAATGGGTTTACATTTTACTCCCTCCCATCGGGATATTCCATTGCCCAGACCAGAGCCCGTAAAGCTTTTGTAATGGACCACTCCGATAATGTATGGGTAGGTTTTGCCCAGATAGGACTTGGAAAATTCGACGGGTCGATCTGGACGATGTACGATCAGAGCAATTCTCCTTTACCCAACGACCAGGTGAATGCCATTGCCTTTGATGCTGCGAATAAGGCCTGGATAGGTACACAAGGAGGAGCCGCCAGTTTCGACGGCGCTCAATGGACCCTCTTCAATACCGCTAACTCCGGTCTTGCCGGAGACTCTGTACTGTCGGTTGCTCTTGGGGGGAACAAAATCTATCTTGGAACAACCAGAGGGCTTTCCGTATACAACGGCAGCACCTGGATTACTTATAAACGCTCAGCCTCAGGACTCCCAAGCGACACGGTTTACGCCATTGCCATGGATCCTAATGGGACGGCCTGGGTAGGAACTTCCAAGGGGTTATCCTCCTTCAGTGGCTCTTCCTGGACCAACCATTGCGGTGGCTCAGTCAATCCTGTAAGCAATATTTTTATTGATGCAGCCGGTGATAAGTGGCTCGGCTCTTCTGAAGTATACAGCATCCTTTTTAACGGCACAGCACTTGTACCGCTGTCTACCTTCTGTGGAGGTTTGCCTGGGTCTCTGCAACCTCTGCGCACTACTTTTTATTGCAAGGGCCCTCATGGAGGAACGTTTACATGCTATAACGGTGCTTTTTATGAATTCGGTGCTCCTGCAAATAAGGTGTATTACCCTCCTTCCGGTACACTGATTAATTTGTCGGGCCTTTATTTGCAATACCAGTCTTCCACCAACAAAGTATGGATGCTGGTTGAATCGGAATATGCTCAAACCTTTCAGCTGGCTTCTTTCGATGCGACTAACTATAACGGCTTGGGGTTGGGACTCACGTTTGATAATATCAAAAAGCTTGACATCAACGAAGTATCGGCAGTAATGCTTAACAGAGGGGATATGCATTGGGATGGAAGGAATGCCGGGTATGAGGTACCAAAAGGAAGTGGCATCAATTCCGACTTTGCTTCTGCCTTATGGATCGGTGGACTGGACAACAGCGGCACCCTGCACCAGGCAGCGATGACTTATCGCCAAAACGGAATGGATTTTTGGCCTGGACCCTTAGACACCCTTTCCGGAACAGGTGACAGTCTTAGTGCCCGGGCGTATGACAGGATTTTTAAAATAGATCGTTTCAAAATAGCGGAATTCATCTACAATTTTAGCAAGGGTACTGTTCAAAATGGATCCTACATCCCCGATCGCGATATCCTCGATTGGCCTGCCGCAGGTACCGGGCACATGACCCGTCAGCTTGCTCCTTATATCGATGTAAATCACAACGGCATGTATGATCCACTTACCGGCGGTGACTACCCCGATATAAAAGGAGATGAAGAGTTGTACTGGATCTTTAACGACAACCTGGCTCCTCATACAGAGAGCGGAGGCAAACCGTTGAATGTAGAGGTTCATTCCTCGGCGTATGCGTATACCTGCCCAACTATCACTGACAGCTTGCGTGCACTCAACTATACAACCTTTTACCACCTGGAGGTATACAACCGCAGTGGAAAAGACTATCACGATGTATACCTGGGGCATTGGCAGGATCCCGATTTGGGAAGTTACAACGACGATGCGGTGGGTAGCTTTCCCGAAGGCAACTACGGGTATGTATACAATGGTACGCTTTGTGACGGCCCGGGATCCGCGCCAAGCTATGGCTGCGCTCCACCGATGATGAGCACGGTTATTCTCGATGGTCCACCGGCCGTTCCCGGAGACGGTATCGACAACAACAACAACGGTGTTATTGATGAACCTGGAGAAAAAAATCTGATGACAGGATTTCTCTATTACAACAATGATTTTAATCCCGTCAACGGCAATCCGGCATCCCCCGATCCTTATAAATACTATGATTACCTGAGCAGCCGGTGGGAGGACTCTACTCATATGACAGTAGGAGGTTATGGCGTTGGAGGAAGCACTCCCACCAACTTCATGTGGCCTGACTTCCCATACGACACCAGCGGATGGTCGGAAAAAACCGCACATATCACCCCGGGAGACAGGCGGTTCCTGATGTCCTGTGGACCCTTCAACCTGAAAGCCGGTGCTATGGCTAGTTTTGACTTTGCATTCGTCTGGAGCCGCGATACATCGCTGATAAATGGTTCCAAGCCTTTTTTCGACAACAACCTGAGCGATGTGAACAGGGTGAAGGCCTGGTTTACAAATAACAATGCACCTTCCTGTCTGGAATTGAACGTGGGTATACAGGAACCCGCTCCGGAAGTTCCTTTTTTCAGCTTATACCCCAATCCTGCTAATGAAACGCTCAACATTGATCTCCAGAATGAACCACTGAATGGAAAGATAGAAATCAGGGATCTCTCCGGCAGGGTCGTTACCACCGCACTGCTGACGTCCTCACACAGTGTTATTTCTGTTTCCCAGCTTTCAGAAGGGCTTTATTTCGTCCGGATGGAGGATGGTAAGAAATCGGCAGTCAAGAAGTTTGTGAAGCGGAATTAAGGGCTTTTTTATTTGTTAAAATGCTCATTTTCAGTAGATTTCTAAGATTCACGGAAAATATATTGGATTATTACATTCAAAAGCCTAATATTGCACTCCTTTTTTGAGGGTAGTCCTTTAGAGAGCATGTTCTTGATTTACGTATAATAACCACAATATTCCCTGGTAGCTCAGTTGGTTAGAGTCCCGATAAAGCGGGATTAATCATGGGGTCGCTGGTTCTGAATCGTTTTGTTCTTTTTTTGAAGTATAATAACCAAACTTCCCGTTTTACGGGACTTATAATATTCCCTGGTAGCTCAGTTGGTTAGAGCACATGACTGTTAATCATGGGGTCGCTGGTTCGAGCCCAGCCCGGGGAGCTGGAAAGGGGTGCAATTGCACCCCTTTTTGTATTTTAGGTATGTGCTATTTTATATTTACATACTCTATTCGCCTTCCTCGGATATTTATTATGTCGGGTATTCTGAAGATGTTCCAAGAAGGCTTGAACAACACAACAATCCACTACGTTCAAAATTTACTTCTAAGCACATTCCCTGGGTTCTCAAAATCCACTTTGAGGTAGCTGATACCCGTTCCGGGGCAGTAATTGCTGAAAAGCACATCAAACGCCAGAAAAGCAGAAAGTATATCGAATTACTTATTTCCAATGAGACAGAAAGACTCAAGCTTAAAGACAAAGTGATGGGAACTGGTAGCTCAGTTGGTTAGAGTCCCGACAAAGTCGGGATTAATCATGGGGTCACTGGTTCCCTGCCTGCCGTTGCGCTGGCTTTCGCGACAGCAGGCAGGGAGCCCAGCCCGGGGAGCTTTTTCGGTAGAGCCGCCAATTATGGTGGCTCTTTTTTTGTTCCTTTCTCTGCTAAGATAAGATCCAAACATTCAGTCAAATTACTCACAAAAAGGTTCATATCCAGCCCATTAGGTGAGTCTATAAACCAATCCGTTTTACATTACATGCAGTGCATTTGTCTTGCAAAACATATACATATTGTATATATTTGCATATATGTTCCTAAAACCATGTGAAGCCTAAAACCACCATGGATGTAAAGCTAGTACGCATTGAGGATGGTGTTCAAATTCATTCAAAGATTGAAGCTTGCAAAGGCCATAGATTACCGACATTCCATGACGGATGGCGATTCAACTTCAACAAGCACTCAAAAACATCAGGAGCCCAGACATTTGTGCTTCTAACGGAAGAAAGTCCGGAGACCATTGAAGGATGTGTGATATTGAAAAAGCAACAGCATGGAGACCATTACATGGCGTTTGTTGAAATCGCCCCTCACAATCAAGGCAAGGGTAAGAAATATGATAAGGTAGCCGGCTGTCTTATCGCTTACGCTTGCCGAGTAAGCCATATACAGGGCGATGGTTTTTTATCCTTTCACATTGGTGAAGAAAGTCAGCAAAAAGAAAAGAAACTGATGATACATTACTCGAAAAAATATCTTGCTCTAAGAATTGCAGATACCAAAGAGATGATTATTGTCCCAGGAGACGGGCAGAAGCTAATAAGTCAGTATCTCGGATAATCATTAGGTGAAATTGATATTTAGTAGAAATAAAACGAATCGGAATGAAAGAGCAGCTAAAACACCGCAAGGAGAAAAAAGAAATCCTTCCTGAAAATCTCTGGGGTGATTCAAATGCCAGGAAAAAGGTAACGGAGTTTATTGAAGAATATAAAAGAAAACAAACTCCTGAGCAAAGATTAAATGTACGTTTAAAAACAATTCAGTATAAGATGGAAGACTATATTGCACAACGCGATAGCTCCAATATTATTGAAATCGTTGATTTCGTTGATGATTTTCTAAAGCTATTTAGAATGCAAAAAAATGAATTTGCAAAAATACTTGGAATGAATTATGCCAATCTGTATAAATATTTAAATGGGGAGCGGAAATTAAATGCAGATCTTGTTTTAAAGATCAGCTCGTTTTCGCACACAACCCCGGAGATTTGGTTATTTATCGAAGCTAAAAATAATATGCTCGAATTAAAAAAAAATAAACAGGAAATTGACAAGTACAGGAAGTATAATTTTGAAAATTATTTATTTACCCGTTGATGAATTTCGGTGTTATGATAAATGCATTTTATTGAAACTCCCTCACTTTGGTTCGGCGTGTGCGTTTGGCAACCAGAGGCTTTTTTGCTGTTTACGGTATCAGAATAATTACAAATCAACCTTAAGTCGATTTTTAACATGTTTGTCTTCAAACTCCATAAGTTTATCATTATTCACAAAATGGTGTTCGCGTTCCTTTTCCAATAATCTATACCAGCTTAATGCTGGGATTGTATTGTTGGAATGTAATCCCAAACGCGCAATAACCTTTTCGCTTGGGAGACGATGTTTGTTCAAAATAAAACTGAGTTCAGTCTCATCTAGTTCTATATCTCCAGCAAATTTTTTGTTTGTATTATAACGAAGCTTAATGTAACTCTTCAAAAAATAGGAAAATGTCAAATCCTGATCGAATTGATCCGACTTTGCATAATCTTCCATTTGAAAACGCAATTTCATGATGCGAGCATACAAAATCTGTTCATTAGTTAATTCCTCATTAACCCGCTTACGAGCTTTTGTCAATTGACTATCGGCCTCCTTCTTTTGTTTACTGTCCAGTTTAGCCCGAAAAACAAAAGAATCCGCCAATTCAGAAGCCGTATATTTTTTATTAAGTTTTTCCGTTTTCATAGTTTGTCTTTTTATTTCTTTGTGAAAGGAGAATTGAAGATCCGGATTATTTCCTGTCAAAGCTCAATTCATATCATACCTCATACGTTCTTAATAGTCTAAACAAGGGCAGCCCTTCCAAAAAGTTCTGCCATCCTCCATCTTTCATGCCGTATTTTTTTATATAATGGTTTCTGATTACGTCCTTGGGTATCAGCGACACACATCCGTTTTCTGCGTGCAATTTTACGACTTCCCTACACGCATATGCAATAAGGTTTCCCGCGATTCTTTCGTACATCTTATGCTTGCCTCTATTTTCCCTTGAAACAGCTAGTAATTTAATCTCTAGTCGTTTTTCATATTGACTGCAATATCGCACAATTTCTTGATCACAATCAAGGTCAATGTTTTTATGCTGCCGTTACTTTGTCACTGTTAAATCAATAAAAATATAACAACATGAAAAAAGGAATCATTTTAGCAGCTTCAATTGCATTAGTAATGACAGCAGCAGCGTTCAAAAATGCCGGAGAGGCTAAAGGAACAGTTGCCGTGATTTATTTGCCTTTCGGCAAGGAAAAGTAAAATGTTGCGCCCTGGTCAGGCATTGCCTCCGCCCAGATCTTTCCATTGTGTTTATTGATAATGCGGTTGACAGTGGCCAGACCAATGCCTGTTCCTTCAAATTCCGATTCGTTGTGCAGCCTCTGGAATACATTAAACAGTTTGCTTGCATATTTCATGTCAAATCCCGCACCATTATCTTTAATGGAGTAGATGATTTCGTCGGTCAATGTTTCTGAAACGATCTGAACGAGTGGATGCTCTTTTTTGGAAGAGTATTTAAGCGCATTTGAAATAAGGTTAAACAGCACCTGGTATAACAAACTGAAATCTCCACTGCTGCCCGGAAGCTCTGCTACTTTTATCTCGGCTTTGTTGGGAACAGTCTTATTCAGATCATCAATCACTTTGCGGGTAAGTTTATTCATGTCAACGGAAGACACCTTCATCTCTTTTTTCCCAAGTCGTGAAAAAGAGAGCAGGTCCTCTATCAGCCGTCCCATTTTGAACGTACTGTTTTGGATATTTTGAAGGATTCGCTTACCATCCTCATCCAGTACCTTTTCATAATCTATTTGCAACATTTCAGCAAATACATTCAGGTGCCGAAGGGGTGTCCGTAAATCGTGCGCGGCAGAATAGGAAAAGGCCTCCAGATCCCGATTCACTGCAAGCAGTTGCGCTTCGGTTTGTTTGCGGGTGCTGATATCGTTAAACAAAATACCTACCTGTTTGTTTTGAGGATCCCCAAAGCGGAATGCATAAACATCATACCACCTGTGCAACTGTTCGGCCCGGTTTTCGAAACGGATTGATTCACCGGTTAATGCAACCTTGCCATAGATTTCAAACCAATGCGCTTCATGATCGGGGGCGAACTCACGCATGCGCTTGCCAACAGCATCATGAAGTCCGGTTTGCCTTTCGAAGGCCGAATTAATTTCAAGGAAACGGTAGTCGACAGGCTTTTGCTGTTCATCAAACAGCATTTCTATCACACAGAACCCTTCGTCTATGGAATCGAACAGTATTTTGTACTTCTCTTCGGCCTTCATAAGCAGGATAACCTATGATTATTTTTTACTCTCAAAGGAGCTGGATTAAGGAGTATGAGTTGGATGATCTAAGATACACTATTTAAGTTTTCTAAATTCTAAATCCTGCCCTTTCTTAAGATATTTTGATTCAAAAGCGAGTGTAAATCTTGCTGCAGCCAGTCAAATCGGCCAGTTGGGGTCATAAACAGTTGCTTTTCTAAACATTAATATCCTTATTTCATATGCTTTTTATACCCCAGTTTTAATCCTATACTCACTACAGGCTGACGGGTAATATAGCTTACCTCTTTGGGGTAATATGCGTATGATAGTGGTGGCTTGGGCGGCGTTATCTCTCCGGCTGCAGTGGAGTATAAATCAGTTATCCAGCATTGAATAACAAATGCGTTCGCAAATAACTCCACATCCAGAAAAGAACTTTTTCTTGAGATGTCCATCGCGATCCCAACTCCCACCCCTACTCCAAACAGATAAGACGATTTGCATTCCTCATACTGATTCGGGCCAGGATTGGAAAAACTGGCACCAGGCAACCATTGATCATGATACTCCCAATACCGTTGAGTAAGAAGCATACTGATTTTCATGCTTTTTCCGGGACGCGCACACCAGGCCACATACGCATTTTCTCCCGAGTACAAAAAATAACCCCTAACAACCAGAGAATACTGGTAATGCCTTTCCATCTCCGGCTGGCAATAACTATACGCGATGCGACCCTCCAAAGAATAACAGGTACGCATGGGGCATTCAAAATAAGCGCCCGAACTTCTTGAAAAAAACTGGTAGGGAATGAGTCCAAATCTCACAAAACGTTGAACAGGAATGGTATCGTTAAATAGTGGCTTGTCAGCATGTGAAGATAACTGATCGTCCGCCTTTTTTGCTTCAGGGGGTTGCTTGTCGTCAGCAAGCTGGAGGATAAGATACGCCGTACTTACCCCTTCGGGACCAACAGCGGAGCTTTTTGGCCAGCCGGAGGTAACGATTATTTTTTCCAGTTGATGCCTGGTTATATCATTCAGAGAATCTTTCAAGTGTTTATAATGCCTGATCAACAAACTATCGGGTGGTGTAATCAACTCAAGCCTTGCGATGTCCCAGTCATAGGCTTTATTAAACATTTGCATTTCAGCCAACAACAAGGTTGCTTCCTTATCGTACGCTGCGTGCTGCTTAAAATACGCCTTCGCAATCTTACGCTCGAGGTTCTTCCAGCGAGCACCTTTGACCAGACAAATCAGATCGGGGTTTGTGAGCACGTCAAAACTTTCCCGGATAGCAACAGCAGCTTCCAGATAATAATAGGCAGAGTCTTTCATACCCATTAGAGCATAATTAGAGGCCAGGAAATAGTTTGCCTGGTATTGTAATGGATCTTTTTGCAAATCATTGTGCAAGAGCACACATGCTTTATGCAAATTACCTGCGTTTCTGGTTTGTTGCGCAGTTGTGTCGTTGATGACTTCTTGTGCCCGCAGCAAGGTTGCTGTTGCCAGCAAAATGAAAATACCCCATGTCTTAACTCTCATAAAGCAGAAAAGTAATTTTTAAGGGGGATGGTAGATAAATTCGGAGAACGAAAATGCCGTAAACAGCAGACCTTCTGGGGAAAAAGTCAAAAGAATTGTGTCCCGGGCAACGCTTGCCTGCTGCAATGTTTAATCGCTTGATTGCAAGCAGTCCACTAAAGTATCAATTATTTAATAAACATTACATATTTTTTATCTCCTCCTTATACTCGTTTCCCAAGCACATAGTTATTTAGTCACTACAATACGCTGCCGGATTAACTGTTTGTCGCTATTCCCGACAATGAAATAAACACCGTTGCTCAGGTTCTGGATGTTTATCGTGTAGTTATTACCTGCATTCAGCTTGAATGACCGGACCACCTGACCCAACTCGTTTGCAATCTGGTACACCCCTTCGGTGACCGATTGAACGGTAAACGTTCCGCTGTTAGGGTTTGGAAAAATCCGGAGTGCAGGCTCCGCGCCTGGCGTATCGGCAATTCCCGTAATCGTGATGTTCACACATGCCGAGGTATCGCTACAGCCATTTAGTCCAATCGCCACAGCATAGTTACCATTGGCCGGAGCAATAAAGCTTTGACCGGTATACCCTGTCAATGGCGTGAAGTGACTATTGCAATCCAACCAATGGTAGGATGCTCCGCTTTGATCTGCGGTAATGGTCCCAGCATTGATAGTTGTCGTCCTGATTGGCAGGGAATGAATAGTTAGATGCAAGGTAACAGCGCTGTCACATCCGGCTTTATTCGCAAGGTGATGTACGGGAGTACCATTCGTGGTATACTTCGTTCCATACCAGGTAAAGGAAGTACAAGCTGTTGCTGTGGTGTCACCGTTAGTTGGCTGACCGATTGTCAGATGTAACGTTACAGTGCTGTCACAACCTGCTTTGTTGGTAAAATGGTGGATGGGTGTCCCACTTGCTGCATAAACATTGCCATACCAGGTAAAGGAGCTGCATGTTGAAGCCGTTGTATCGCCTGTACTGGGTTGTTTGATTATCAGGTGCAAGGTAAGAGTGCTGTCGCAACCCGCTTTGTTCGTCAAATGGTGTGTGGCTGTTCCGCTGGAAGTATACGAAGTGCCATACCAGGAAAAAGAGCTGCAAGCTGATGCTGTTGTATCGCCAGCCGTAGGTTGCTTAACTGTCAACATTGCGCCTGTACTAATTGCCGCAGGCCCGCAAGAACCACTTACCGAACAGGCGTACATCGCTCCATTCACCGCTGCTGTAACACCCGTGAGGTTAAGTGTGGTCGTGGAACTATTCGAATAGAACCCGGTATTGGATAGGTTGTTATAAGTGTTACCACCATCTGTACTCACCATCCATTGGTAAGCGAGTCCGGTGCCTGAAGCGCCCACTGTAAAACTGGCATTGCTGCCTGAGCAGGTTCCGGTACTTACCGGATTGGTCGTTATTCCGGCTCCCGTAATTGTCAGGGTCGCGCCGGTAGTAGATATGCCTTGCACACAGCCTCCGTTGACAAGACATTTATACTTCGCGCCGTTAAGTGCCGGATTAATGGCCGTCAGATTTAGCGCTGCCGTGGTCACATTCGAATAAGGGGCCGAATTACTCAGGTTAGAATAGGTGGTTCCTCCATCCGTGCTGACCTGCCATTGGTAAGTCAGATTAGAACCAGTAGCCATTACGCTGAAACTGGTATTGCCGCCTGAACAGATGGTGCTATTGGACGGATTGGCAGTTATGATAACCGGTGGACTGATTGTTATATAAGCCGTACGTGTGATGCTGTCACAATTAATATTGCCACATGCTTTAAGTTTCATGGTATACGTTCCATACCCCGTATATGTATGTGTAAAAGGAATGCTGGTGCTCGTAGACGTTTGCCCGTCACCAAAGGTCCATACATACGAAGTGCCGTTCACAGTGGTGTTGGTGATGGTCACCGTATGCGTGGCCGAGCCGCAAAAGTTGGTGGTATCTACCGAGAAGTTTACATGTACCGGCGTGTAATGATAGTTCAATGTCGTGGCACTGCATCCCATATTCGTCACCTTCAAACTGTAAAATCCGTCCTGAGTGGGTGCATAGGAAGAAGATGTCGCTCCCGGAATGGCTACGTTGTTAAAGTTCCATTGATACGTTGAATCAATAGAGGTGGTGCTCAACACATTTCCGTTGAGAGTCAAAACAGGAGTGGCTGCAGCTGGATGGATGGAGATACAATTGACTATTGTCATGCTGTCGCAATTTAATGTGCCGCAGGCTTTCAACTTGACCGTATAATAGCCATACCCGCTATAGGTATGTGTAGGGCTTGCGGCGGTAGATGTCTGCCCGTCGCCAAAGCTCCAGGTGTAAGAAGTAGCACCGGTAGTGGTGTTGGTAAATCCAACTGTTTGCGAAGATGCTCCGCAGAAAGTAGCTGTATTCGCATGAAATGCCACGTGTGTGTGCAGATAGGAAAATGTTGCAGAGGCGGCAGAACATCCCGCATTGTCGACGGATAATTTATATGACCCGTCGGCAGTAGGAGTATAAGAAGGAGAAGTGGCTCCCGTGATAATCGTATTGTTAAAATACCACTGATAGGTCATACTTACATTGGTCGTGGTAAGTTGACTTCCATTCCATGTAATGACCGGTGTGGTGGGCGGTCCGCTGGAAACGGTAATGTAATTGGTACGAATCATTGTGTCACAATTTACTCCGTTGCAGGCAATCATGGATATGGTAAATAGACCGACGGTGGTGTATGTATGAATCGGTCCACCCGAGCCGTTATAGGTATAAGGAGCCGTGCCGTCTCCCCAGTTAATCGTATAACTGGTCGCGTTCTGGGAACCGTTCGTCAGCAATGTATAGTTTGTGTTCGGACCGCAAATGGCCGTCGGAGAGCAGGTAAAACTGGAATGGATGGGGTGATACGAATAGTCGGCAGAGGCTGTGGTGCAACCGTTGCTGTTCGTAACCACCACTTTATAAGTGCCGGTATTTAATCCCACATTGATACTGGTAGTAGTGTCGTTGGTGATGGCGGTTCCGTTTTTATACCATTGATAGTGGGCGGCCACTGCATTTGTGGAAAGCACCTGACCTGCAAGGGTGATAACAGGTACCGGCAGTGCCGTTTGCACAGTGATGTAATTTGCACGGGTGATGCTGTCGGAATAGGTACCATTGCTTTCAACAAGCTTTACCGAGTAAGTACCTGCATTCGCATAGATATGGGTTGGACTTTGCACATTGGAGGTGGTACCGTCTCCAAAATTCCACGAATAAATAGTTGCGTTTGATGAAGTATTTGTAAACGTGATGTTCGTATTGGTACAGGCTGCTATATAGTTAGCATGAAAAGAAGGCACTACCGGCAATGGTGGATCTACAAAAACAGTATAGTCAAGTGCCTGGCCTCCCCTTATAACAGAACCCGAATTACATCCATCGGTAATGTATCCTCCTGAATTATCATAAAACATTAACCGCATCCGCAGTGCAGTGGCTTGCACCGCATTAGTAGGAATCTGGATAACGATAGGACCTGAGATGGAAGGACAAGCCGTATAGGTATTTGCCTGCGCATTGATCTCCTCGTTGGCAGTAAACAATCCGTCATTGTTAAAATCTATCCAACAGCCGAAGGTGGCACAGGCAAACCCGGAGCTGGACTCAATGGTAAGCGTATAAGAACTGCCGGCATGTATCCTGAACTGTTTCGTGCAGGTATAATCGGCATAGGACCCGCCGGTCGGATGCGGTTCTACCAATAACGTATCGAAGGTAAAGCGCCCAAGCAGCCCCGAATAGCCAGATTGCATGTTGATTGTACAACCTGCCGGCTTGGGAACAAGTGGTATTGTAATGCTAACCACATGTGAAACGCTGTCACATCCATAGGCATTGCAGGTTTTTAAATAAACGGTGTAATTCCCGGAAACGGTGTAGGTATGCGTGGGTGTCATTCCGCCGACAGGCGCTGATCCATCACCGAAATTCCAGAGATAAGAAGTTGCGTTATAGGAAGTGCTGCTAAATGCAATGTTTGTAGCACAGGCCACCGTTGCCACGGACGTAAAGCTGGGTATCGGTTTGGTCGGTGCATTGAGTATGCGAACCGCATAGTCTTCTGTCTGTCCGCAGTCTGTGGAATAGGCACAGGAACTGGTAATGGCTTCCCAGTTTGATTCCACCCGCATACGCAGGTATTGATTAAATGCTGTAGTGGAGGCGGGGATGTTCAGCGTGCCGGAAAGGACAAAGTTGGTTGTCGTTCCGGACAAGACCTGTTCAGAGCCCGCAAACACACCATCGTTATTCAAATCAATCCAGACCACCACATACTGCTCTGCAAAATTGCTGGTAGATACCGAGATCGGATAAGGAGTACCTATTGTCAGATCCGTTTTCTGACAACAGGAATAATCGAAATAATTATTGATGAAGATGTCGGTGGTGTGGTTGATGTTTCCTAACGTCACGTTGGTTATACCATGGTTGTTGCAGAGATTAGGAGCCGGAGAACAGGAAGCGGGTGTCAGTACGGTGGGGTTGCTGTAGAGGGAAACGGTTTTGGTGGCAATGATGGAGTCTGTAAAGCAACTGGTTGTTTTAACGGCAATCACATTGAAGGTGGTGGTGGTAGGGTTTGGAGTGGGGTCCGAAAAAGTCAGCGTCCCTCCATTTCCGCTCTGAACGGAACCTATCTTCGTAAACCCGTTGCGAAGTTGATAGCTTACTCCGTTTTGCGTGTTCGCTATTGAAAAAGATACCATGTTGCCGCTGCAGATGGAATCAAGCGAAGAAGTAACTACCATCGGATTGATGCTGTGCCCGACCACAAATACAGTCGTTTTGACTGTATCGGAGCCATAGGCATTGCTCACCACGAGCGACACGGTTTCATTGCCCTCCACGAGTAATTGTACATGGGAGTTGTAATTGTTATCGAATGGTACATTGTTTATCAGCCATTTATACGTGTAGCCGGGAAATTGGGCAGTGGTATTGTTTAAGGTGATGACATCATTCAAACAAAACGAACTGGCCCCACCCTGGATATTGAAGGAAGCAATAGGAATAGTTGGACAGGCATTCAGATTACTCGTCCTGATTGCATATCCACCTTGTCCAACAGCCATGATGGAAGAGCCATTCCGGTCTATCATATCCAGCTGCTGATAGCCGCTCAGCAAAAATTCCTCCCAGGTTGATCCTCCGTTTTTTGAAATATACAATCCTGTTGTTCCCCCGCAAAGCAGGGTATCCTGACTGATGGCCAGGATGACTCCGGTGGAAGAAAATGGTAAGGGGACGCTGGAGAAGGTGGCTCCGTAATCGGTGGACTTAAGCAGAAATGTTCCATCCTGTGTACCTACATAAACTGTCTTATGAAAGCCACTCACGAACTGACAAGTGGCCGTAGTGGTGTATGTGCTCCAGCTGGATCCTCCATTCACGGATTTCAGGATGGTGTATTGTCCGACAGCAAACAAGGTATCGTGACTGAAATATTTTACATCACTCAGGTAGTTGGTTGTCGGAGAGCCGGCAGCTCCCCAGCTTGCTCCCGAATTAGTACTCGTGCTGATCAGACCTGTAGTACCCACAGCAACGGCATTCGTCCCGTTTGCATCCAGGGCATTGTAATATTGCGGGGGACTAAAAGTAGGTGTGGAATTGGCATAGGCCCAATTCGCTCCTCCATTGGTGGTATTTAAAATATATTCGTCGCTGCCAAAAGCAATTAAGCCGGTTCCAATGGCAGTAGAGGAACTGAATAACGCGATGTCGGAAAAGAAAGCCGAAGTAATGGGCAAATTACTGTTATCCGTAAGGGAACTATTCACCAGCCAGGAAGCTCCCCCATTCGTTGATTTGATTAGTTCATTACCAGATCCGATCCAGATGTCGCTGGATGAGTAATAGTCGATACAATACAATTCTTCGTTTGTACCGACATTCACTTTACTCCACTGGGAATAGGAATTCGCATACAGGAACAAGCAGGAAAGTGCGAGTAGTACTTTTTTCATCGGCAATGCTATTTAGATGAGGAGGCTGAATTTCAAATTTACAAAACAGTTTAATATATTATTACTTAATAGTCACGTCTGTGAATTCTTATTGTTCAGAAATAATATGTTTGGGGCTGTTATTATAAAAATAGCTATTCAGCTAGGCTTTTCCCGAGTCAATGAGTAAATCCCAGGATCTGATGAGTAATCTGTTTGTTTGGAAATGTATCTAACAGGTGCTTTCTATCCATCTTCCCGCTCTCTAATAAAGAAAGTGTTTATTTCCCAACACATTACAATGATACTTGGGGCCTGATTACCACGACCTGTTTGCTGATAACATGCGCAATTCTTTTCCTTCCGGAATATTTGCTTTACCTTTCTCCCGACCAATCTTATTCCCATGCGTGTTGCACTGTTTGCTGCTATTTGTGCTCACCTCCTTTTTTTCTCTTTACTCTCCTGTAAGGAAGCCGGATCAAAGCAACCGGTCAATCCTATCAAAACAGATTCCTCTTCCTCAGGAAAACAAATCCAGCTTCATGGTCTCGCTTCTAATCCATTGGATACCGTAGACGTGGTGGCTATACTGGAAAAGAAACTACCGCTGTGGTTGAACTATTGCAAAAAGACAATGCCCTCGTTTACTCTTGCCGGATTTAAAAAAACGACTGCGGCATCCTTCACGCCTCAATTGGAAAATCCGGCTGATTCAATAATCCATGACGCCAACTGCTTAAAATACTTCTATATTCCTTCTCCCAATTCCAGACTCCTGCTTGATATCTATTCCTACCGCTTACTTTTCAATGCTAACGACAAAGACGGAAAGCTACATATTGGAGGCGGAGACCCGGAATCTACCATAGAAATTACGGACTTTCAAAAGCATATCTGGCAACGAATCACCATGGCGGGTTCTCCGGAAGGATATGATGACGCGTGTTGGCTTTCAAAAAGCATCTTTCTGGTGGTAGGCTATAAGGACGTCTCCAATTCCTCTGTTACTCCCTGCATTCAGTTATACGACCTGGAAAACAAAAGCGTAGTCTTTGGCACCTGGCCCGCTTATGCAGTTCAGTCTTCAGAAAATTACCTGCAACACTGGAAAGGAAAGCATTGGGATGTGAAGTGGGATTGAGAAGCCGTTTCCTCTATGTTAACCAATTAATGCGTATATTTGATAGTATCATATGATACTATCATGAATCCCCCTCCATACGAAATCACCGGTAAAATTATGCAGCAGGTGGCCGCAATCTCTGAGAAGATAGGAGAAATAAATGCAGCACATCTGAACAAACCCACACTGGAGTTAAGGAAAAAAAACAGGATCAAAACCATACAATCCTCACTTGAAATTGAAGGCAATTCGCTTTCCAACCAACAAATTACCGCAATACTGGAAAACAAAAGAGTAATTGCTCCTCAAAAAGACATACTTGAAGTGCAAAATGCTATTGCAGTGTATGAGCAGCTAGGAAAGTGGAAAGCCAACAATCTGAACTCTTTGTATAAGGCTCATGGCATATTAATGAAGGGACTGACAACCCACCCCGGTCGTCTCAGAACCTCTGGAGTAGGAATTACCAAAGGTTCCAAAGTAGCCCACCTGACTCCTCCTCCTTCCCGGTTACCCTCCTTGATGAAAATGTTGTTTGAATACTTGAAATATTCGGATGAATTGCCTCTCATTAAAAGCTGTGTGTTTCATTACGAGCTAGAATTCATTCATCCGTTCTCCGATGGCAATGGCAGAATGGGAAGGTTATGGCAGACATTGATCCTCCAGGAATATTCAGAAGTTTTTGAATTCTTACCGATTGAAACGATAATACGGAATAAACAACAAGCGTATTATCACGCATTGGGAGTATCGGATAAAACGGGAAAATCGAATGCCTTTATCGAGTTTATGCTATCGGTCATACTGGAAGCACTCGAAGATCTGCTTTCCGGTAAAAAAAAGGTGTTGACAGCTGCAGATCGGATTTCCTATTTTAAGGATGTCGCGGGTAACAAGTGGTTTACACGTCTGGAATATCTTAGGCATTATAAAGATATCGCTACTGCCACAGCCAGCCGCGATTTAAAAGTTGCGTTGGAACAGGCAATATTGCTCAAAAAAGGGGAACACAATAGAACGCAATACAAATACCAATAAACAAACTCATTGTTATCTCTTTCTTCCCCTCCTCACCAACCAGTACCCCATACCCCCTACTCCAACAATACCCAATAGGCTGAACACAATTTTCATATTGCAAGAATCAGCTGAATCTGCCTTTGAAAAATCTTGTTTACCAGGAAGTTTGCCGGTTGCTTCCGGAATGAGCATTAATTCATCGTTGGCATGACCCGCTACCTTGGCGGAGTCTTTTATTTGCTGAGCTGTCTTCGTAAAGTCAACGAGTGCAAGCAGAGACGCCACCTGCGTGTTTATCTTTGTCCAATCGGGATGAAAATGCGGATCGCTGTGATCGAGGAGGAATTCGGAATAACGCATGTAACCGATTTTCGTACGGGAACCCTCGAAGGTCGAATCATCGGGTGGTTCAATATGAGCATATTTATTAATCAACTTCTGCATGTTTTTTATTTTCGCTGTAAGTGCAAGACTTTGATCGCCGTAATATTCCTGAGCAATCTGGTAATACACTCTGGCATATTCAACGGATTTGAGCGTTGCGGAAAGATTTCCGAGATCGGTGAATAAACTTGCCATCAATTGATTGGGGCCGGGACAAAAAGGCACACGCTCCTGTAACTGGACAAGAAGCTGACGGAAGACAGCCGTATCTCTTTGCTGCCCGGAAGTAAGCTCCAGTACCGTATGCGTCGTCAGATAGGAATTGTTGGCTCGCAGCGCTATCTCTGTTTGCAACACTTTCACATGTATCCATTCACTTCCTTCATGGTCTTGCGGATTCAGAGCAATATCGCGGAGGATGTATTTCAAAGCACTGTCCGGCTGACCCATCAGTTCATAGGCGGTACCCAGGTTGGCTGCAATTTTATAATCGGCCGGATAATGCCGGTAGAGCCGCAAAAACAGTTCCAGTGCCTCTTGTCTCTTTCCTAGCTTCAGCAGGCAAACGGCATAATCAGACAGCAGCCCGTAGCTCTTCTCTTTGCGCAGCTTGGTTTCCAGCTTATGAAGCCGGTTGACATTCCATTCTTCTTCGAAATTGATGTGAAAGGGATATTTCCATTCGTATCCCACCGGATAGAGATGGCCTTCTTTGTCTATGGAATAGAAATAATTGATGCACGCATGTCCTTTCGGGATAAGGAACAAACAGCAAAGCAAAATCCACCAAATGCGTTTCATTCTTGTTCTGATAAAATCAGGATGCTTGTTAGGAGCTGTATGGAATTGTTACCAAGAGAAAGTTACAACAATTTCTTGTTCCAGCCCCCAATACTGCCAACTTCCCATACTATTCTATAAGAACTTACACACGCCCATCACTTCCCGAAGCACAGATACTTCGGGAAGGATGACGTGTTGCAAACTTTATTTATCAGGCATTTTACTCTTCTCTTTCTTGGTTTCCTTCATGATTTTTCCGTCCTTGTCCACGCATTCCCCCTCCTTGAGTGTAACGGTAGATCCGTCTTTTTTAACAATAGTGCCGTCAGTCCTGACGGTTCCTCCATTGGATAGAGAAGCATCCGCTGCAAGTACATTGCCCTCGTGCATGACAGTTAATTTTCCATCTTTCATTTTGGCACAATACTTATCTCCATGCACAGTTTTGGCTGAAGCGTCAGTGTGGACTTTCCCTTCTCCCGCTTGGAGGTTGAAGGCCAAAAGTCCGGCCGTGGCTATTAAGATTAAGGTTTTCATTGGAATAGTTTTAAGGTTTCATTGAATTGAACATGCATATTATTCGCATTTTACATACTTCATTTGCATTTTTATGATAATCGCCATGAAATATCATACTTGATATATCAGCATGAAATTATTTACAATTCCTCCTCATTGATTTCAGTATTCGGCCAACGGCTTGTTTTAAGGGTTAGGGATTTCCCAGGAGGGAATAAAAAAGGCTGCCTCCTGAGGAGGCAGCCTAATACTTGTTTTATAAAAGCAAAAAAAAAACAACAGTGTTTTATTGATTTATTAGCTTGAACAGTTCGGTGAGGTTTGGAGTTAAGATGATCTCCGTCCTCCTGTTTCTGGCCTTTCCTTCGGGAGATCCGTTGTCAGCAACCGGAAAATATTCGGCTCTTCCGGATGCCAGGATTGTTTTCGGATCCACCTTATAATCCTGCGTCAGAATGCGGACAATTGCTGTTGAACGGGCAACGCTCAGGGCCCAATTGTCTTCGTATTTTCCACTTACAGGTACATTGTCGGTATGCCCTTCAATCATTACACTGATGTCCTGAGTGGTGTTTAATACAGTTGCCAATGTTTGCAGCGCCTCTTTTCCTTTAGGATCTACACTGGCACTTCCAGACTTAAAAAGTAGTTTTTCCTGCAACGACACATATAACCTGCCATCTTTGACTTCTACAGTTAATTCATCCGGCTTAAAGTTGACAAGAGCATCGGCAATTGTCTTCTTCAGCTTGTTGAGGATATCTTTCTGAGACTGAATGAGTGTTTGCAGATCTTTCAAGCGCTTAGCCTGCTCGGCAATCGTCATATTCGATTTATTGATGGTAGACTGTGCAGAGGAAGAAAGATCAGACATTGATTTTTGCAGTTCGCTTTTCTCACTTTCAAGAGAAGCCGTTTTCAAATTGCAGTCATTCAGACTGGAATGTGTTCCAACACTGTCTTTTTGTAATTGACTAACCCGTTTCTGCTCGTCGTGAAATTTTCTTTTGGAGACACAAGCTGACAAGATAAGGACAGCTGCCAAAGGCAGTAAGATTATTTTTTTCATAAACGGTGATTTGATTTTGTTTTTAATTGGTATGTAAAATTGGGTGTCAGAGTTGATTTTTTCGAAACAAGGCTTATACTGATTTGTGTACGGATGTTCCACCATGATTCTTCCATTCCTGTTCAATGTAAATTGCATCCTGTTCGTTAAGCGGTTTTACCCCGAGCACAATATGCCCGTTTTTGATTCCATGCTCATATTTTTTAGCATGCTCTTCCGGAATTCCGGCGCCTACAAAAGCGCCAACGACGCTACCAGCAAGTCCACCTGCACCTGCTCCGGCCAATCCGGCCAAGAAAGAACCGGCTATAAGAATACCCAATCCCGGAATCAATATGCTGGTACCCATGGCCAGAATAGCACCGGCCATAGCGCCTAATCCGATTCCCACCGCTGCACCTGTTTCGGCACCTTCCTTTATCTTCATAGAAGGATGTCCGGTTGACTTGGGGTTATGTGTATCAAAATTGGGGGAATGTTTATCGGTACTGAAATGTTTTTCATGGGTCTCGTGCGACATGATTACATGTATATCGTCCTTTCCATAACCCTTGGACTCGACCGTCTGATAGGCTTTCTCTGCTTGTTCTTTGGTGCTGAACATACCGGATATCCGAGTTGTCTTATTGTTGCTGGCGACAGCCTTTCCGGCTTCAGCTGTTTCGTTCTCTTTCATGGGTTAGGTATTTGTTGATTACTAAATTGACTAATAGTTAATTGGGCACTCACTCGGGAATTCTGCAGTGATCCTTCCGTCCGGCATGCTGATACCAACACTACAAGAATCAAATTCCGTTGTTGGCAATTTTGCTGCAAACCCGTCCCGGCCGTATAATACGAGTTGGGCCACAACGGTATTCTTTCCGTCGAAAAATTGAACTTCACCGGTTATCCCAACATTACTGGTTGCCTGCAGATCCTTGGTGAAAACATAAATCTCCATGTGATCAGAGCAGCCGAAGAGTTCAATCATGTATTTTCCTGCAGCCTTAAGTGTTCCCTGATGTGGTCCTACCAACCTGGTTTGCGCCTCCATATGGCTACAAATCAGACAAACCAACATAAGTAGGATCGTCTTTTTGATCCACTTTGGTACTTTAAGCAGAGGCTTCAGGTGTTGCATTGCTCTTCATTTAGTTCCTGCAACAAAGGTGAGCAGGTTAACCGATTTAGCTCTTACACTTTCTTGGGGAAAATTATATCATTCACATATTTTAAGTCCTCGCCAAACCCGGTTGTCCAAATATGTAAATCATGTAAGTTTTGTTGGGCTTTTTATAATGATTCCGGGAAGAAAGAAGCGCAATTTTGTTAGCTGATGATTCTTGCCTGTGTGGCAAATATTGTCTGCATTAATGGAAGGGTTCTTACTTATTATTCATCTAAATCTACACGCGATGATTCAGACCGAAAATCCAAGGCAACACGAACTGATGAAAGAAATCGTCCGGTTGACCATGTTATTGAAAACGCACCATCCGGCCGTTTATGCTTTGTTGGAGGAAACTCCTATCACCAAATCTCCCGGACAGGAAGGGGATTTAAAAGCACTGGAAGATTACCGCAACACACTTGCAATTCAGCTCAAAGATGCCGAAACTCAAAAAGGGCTTTCAAAAAACTGAGGCTGCTGTTATGCTACCGGACCTAAACACTTGCATCTAATAACAACGTAACACCATCATGAATAAAAACAGGCTTTCTACCTCCATTACAGCATTGCTTAACGCCCAGCTGACCAAAGAAGCACATGCTTCCCAAATCTATTTGTCTTATGCCTCCTGGGCCAGTAGCAAAGGATTCGGCGGAGTAGCCAATTTCCTTTTCAGGCATGCTCAGGAAGAGCGTAACCACATGATGAAATTTCTGGAATACATTTTAAAACGTGGTGCGGAAGTGAAAGTAACCGCTATACCTGCACCTCCTCCCAATCCGGAAAATCTTCCTCAGTGTTTTGAAAATATTTTCACACAGGAAGTAGAAAACACCCAGGCAATCTATGCACTTGTCAAAATTTGTCTGAAAGAAGATGATTGGGCTACATGGGAATTTATGCAGTGGTTCGTCAAGGAACAGGTAGAAGAAGAAACATTGGTGATGAGTTTACTCGACAAAATGAACATTGCCGGTGGAACAAAAGCCAGTGGCGATGCGTTGTATTCGCTTGACCGGGATCTGGAAAAGACTGCCGACTCCGCTCGACCAGCTCAGGATGTTACCGCTGAAAACCCTTAGAGGCCTGTGCACGAACCTTTAGGAAAGATTCAATCGGAAGGAGGAGGGATGAAGAAACCGGCTTCGAAAAAATGGCTGAAAAGGTTTATCCTGCTTGCAGGTATACTGCTGCTTTTTGTCGGCCTGATCATTGCATTCATTTCTCCCCTCACCAAATACTTCATTGAGAAGTACGATATGCAATATCTGGGAAGAGAAATCACGCTTGACTATGCATATGTCAATCCCTTCACTGGCTATGTGTACTTAAAATCCGTGAAAGTAAGGGAACCTAAAAGTGACAGCGTATTTGTTTCAGCTAATGCAATAAGTTTCAACATTCAATTGCGAAAGCTCTTTTCACGGACTTTTGAAATTGACGATGTAGTGCTGGATCATTTCTGCGGCACCATCATCCAAACGCATACAGACCTCAACTTTAATGACATCATCAACCGCTTCAGACCCTCTCCCGGGCCCAAGAAAGGTGATCCTTTTCATTTCAACATGCTGCACGTCAAAATTAATGATGGCACGCTAAACTACCGGGAGACGATAACACCTATCAACTATTCAGCCATTCACTTGTATATTGACAGCCCTGGCCTACGTTGGAACCTGGACACGCTGGCAGCTCAAGTAGCCCTTCAGTCGGGAAACGGTGCAGGTGGTATCAAAGGGCATTTTGCTATGAACCTGAAGACCCTCGACTATAAGCTGGATGCGCTGATTGGGAAACTGGAACTGAAGTTCTTTGAACAATACTTCCGGCAAATGGCCAGATATGGCAATTTCAATGCCTTCCTTGATGCCGACCTGGCCTGCAAGGGCAATTTCACAGATGCCGAAAACTTAACCGCCAACGGGCTGGTCACGCTCACTGATTTTCACTTTGGCGAAAATGCTCAAAAAGATTTTGCCTCTTTTGACAAGTTTGTGATGCGGGTGAATTTGCTTAATCCTAAAAACAAAGTATACCTCCTTGATTCTGTAACCCTTTCAAAGCCTTTCTTTAAATTCGAACAATACGACTCACTCGACAATGTCCAACAAATGTTTGGCAAACAGGGTGCCAAGGTGTCTCAGGCTGTAAACAATACCGAACAATTCAACCTGATCATCGAAATCGGCGATTACATCAAAACCCTGGCAAAGAACTTTTTTAAGAGCGACTTCAAGGTAAACCGCCTGGCTATATCCGAGGCAAACCTGACCTACTCCAATTTCCGGATGAATGAAAAGTTCAGTGTGGCTGCCGCTCCTCTATCCATCACAGCTGATTCCATTGAAAAAAGTAAGAGCCGGGTGAATCTCTTCCTACATTCCAGCATAAAACCTTATGGTAACGGTTCGGTAAATCTGAGTATCAACCCGAAGGACAGTTCAGATTTTGATTTGTATTACAATTTCAGCGGCCTCCCAATATGCGTTTTCAACCCATATTTAAAATCCTATACTTCCTTTGCCCTCGACCGTGGCAGCCTGGAGCTGAATGGACAATGGCATGTACAGCAAGGACGGATTCAAAGCTCCAACCACTTGTTGGTGCTGGATCCTCGGGTCTACCGACCAACAACCACACTTCATCATTGGGTTCCGCTGCGGATGCTCTTGTTCTTTGTGAAACAGGAAGGCAATGTCCTTGATTACGAGATACCCATCACCGGAGATTTGAAAAATCCTAAATTTCATCTCCATGATTTGATCGTTGATGTTGCCAAAAATATTTTTCTCAAACCAGCCACAACCTTGTATCGGACTGACGTAAAACTAACGGAACGTACCATTGAACACGGGCAACTGATCAAATGGGAATTGGGACAACAGTCATTACATGCCAGCCAGCAACGCTTTTTAGAGGATCTCAAAAGTTGTCTTATCAATTACCCGGACATGCGCATAGGGATATATCCGTTGCTTTACACCGAAAAAGAAAAAGAGTACCTGTTGTTGTTTGAGGCAAAGAAAATGTTCTACCAGTCTACCTACCTCTCCAAATCAGAGGTTCTTACCAGACGCGATTCGATAGCAGTGGATAAATTATCCACCAAGGACGCGGCCTTTGTTGCCTTCCTGAACAAACACGCTGGCAGCCACATGCTATTTACCACACAGCAGAAATGCGAATTACTCTTTGGACCGGACTACATGAACCAAAAACTCAAACAGCTCTCTGAGCATCGCCGGCACGCGCTGAGCTGCTTTTTCGGAGAACCCTCAGTGGCCGGGAGAGTTACTTTTTTTGCACCGGAAAACATTGTCCCATTTAACGGATATTCCTATTTCCGTATCAGCTACAAAGCAGAAATCCCCTCCTCCCTGATGAGAGCCTATGCAAAAATGAATGATTATGATACCGAATGGCCCAGGCGCAAATACCTGAAGGAGAGGAAGGCTATCAAAGCACCACTGTAGATTTAAGCGAGTAGCTGAATGCCCAAAACGCAGACATCATCCACCTGCTCCTGCTCTCCCTTCCAGGCACGGAATGAGGCCTCCAGCTGAAAATGTTGCTCTTCCAGTGGTAACTGAGCCGTTTGTTGAAGCAGGTCTTTAAACTGTTTATACATATACTTTTTCCCTTTAGGGCCACCAAACTGATCGGGAAGTCCATCCGTGAAAAGGTAGATCCTATCACCTGGAGTAAGCTGGATGGCATGAGTACGAAAAGGAAGTGGCTGCATGCTTTTACCTATTGGCTGCTTATCGGCTTTTATCTCTTTGATTCTGCCATCCTGGTAATACCAGAGCGGATTATTGGCTCCTGCCCATTTGAGCTCTCCGGAGGTCAAGTGTATAGCTGCAAGAGAAATATCCATTCCGTCCTTCACCTCATTCTCGCTTTTAGCAAAGGTTTCCATAACAAGCTCCCGGACTTTATCCAGGATTAATCCCGGCTCTACTATACCAAATTCTTTGACTGTACGGTTCAGTGCGTTGGAGCATACGACACT
>Ga0206975_1006_pt1 | contig 76164 bp, 70 predicted proteins | sample Alteio_BWOrgHeat_81_FD_152919 | JGI IMG/M metagenome (GOLD analysis project Ga0206975, IMG submission 152919) | Enriched cells from forest soil in Barre Woods Harvard Forest LTER site, Petersham, Massachusetts, United States -... | ecosystem: Environmental > Terrestrial > Soil > Temperate forest >... | reverse complement strand
ATCCGGAAAATAGCTGCTCCAAAATATCGAACACCTCAAGAATTAGAAGAAAAAATTCGCTCGATTATATAAGTTTCGTTTTATTGGCTCTGTAGGTTTTGATCATCTTGTATAGGCCCTCGATGAGCACTTTCAATACGGCATATAAGGGAGTGACAAAGATTAATCCAACAACTCCCCACAAAGATCCCGCCACTAATAGTAACAAAATAATAGTCAAAGGGTGAATGTGAAGCCTGTGTCCAATTAATTGAGGAGAAATGATATTCGATTCGCATTGTTGGATGATTACAAATACAATGATTACTTTTAATACCATCAAAAGTCCTCCCCCAAATCCAACAAAAATGGCAGGAGCAATAGCGAGAAAAGGGCCAAGAAAAGGAATTGTCGTAAAAATAAAAGCAATGATAGCAAGAAGAACGGGATAGTCTAAGCCAATAATCAAATAACCTATAAATAAAAGAACTCCTAAGGTTGAAGAAACCAAAAGAACTCCTCTGATATAGTTTGAGAAGGTTTCATCTATGTTTCGCAATACTCTTTTTGCTTCATGGTGATAATCTTGGGGGATATAACGAAGAAATTCAGAAAAAAAATCGCGATCGTCTTTTAAGAGATAAAAAACAATAAAAGGAATGACAGCAAGAATGGTAGCAACTCTTGCGATATAGCTGAGAAAGTCAATAAAATTTTTACTTAAAGCTGTTGTAAATTCTTGAAAAAACCCAAAAAGAATCTTTAAAAACTCATCGCCCCAATTGATTCGAAACATGTCGAATAGAAAGAAATTTGACTGCGTTCGCGCTTTTTTTAGTGTATCAGCAGAAGTGTTTGCCAACGCTGTAATTTGATCTGCCAATACAGGGCTGAGGTATGTCACAAATAATGCAAGCAAAATACCGATAATCAAATAAATAAAGATAATACTTATGTAACGAGGAATGTGCCATTCCTCTAAACGAATTACAATCGGGCGCAATAAATAATAGAATAGCAAAGAAATTAAGATAGGAAGAAATAAAACTAAAATAAAATCAAAAAAAGGAGAAAAAAAACCGAGAGTCTCGTAAAAAAGAAAAATAATTCCAAGAACTAAAAGGATGGCGCATCCATATTTATAAAACTTTTGACGCCACCACAGAGTAGAAGAAGAAATAATAAAACCCTTAGAGTGTATACCGAAGTGGTCTCAAAATTTGGATTTTTGGCTGCGCCAAAGCCCCGGGATTAAAAGATAAAAAACGGTCCAATATTATAATATTGGGCCTTTTTTTATCTTTTAATCGCGGGAGCTTTCGCGTTGCCAGAAACCAAATTTTGAAATCACTTCGATATATTTTCAAAACGGCGCCGACTTCCGCGAAAAATTCCCTTTGCCTCAACTTTTAATGCCGAATCTAGAGCATGCATAGTTTTTACCCCCATTTCGACATGTTTCTTTGTAAACGTTTGAAAAACGGTTTCAGAGCTTTTTTTTGTTTTAATTCCATCTTCATCGAGCGGCAAGTCAGAAATTAAAAGCAAGGCTCCTACTGGGAGCTTATGGCTATAGCCAGCAATAAACAAGGTGGCACACTCCATTTCAATAGATTGTGGCCTTGTCGCCTTTAAACGAGCTTTAAAATCGTGATCAAACTCCCAAAAACGTTTATTGGTCGTATGAGTAATTCCTACATGATATGTCGCTTGTTCCTCATCTAATACGTTTGTCGTTATTTTTTGAACAAGAAAATTTGCCATAGAAGGTACTTCGGATGGAAAATAAAAATCGGATGTTCCTTCTCCTCGAATACTCGCAATGGGAACAAAAAAATCACCGACGCAATAATGCTTTCGAAGCCCTCCACACATTCCTAACAACACACAAGCTCGAATGGGAAGAAATGCACATAAATCGACAACGAGAGCCGCGGCTGGTGATCCAATTTTAAAATCGAGAATTGAAATATTTTCCGCAGGAGAATGGGCAACTTTAAATGTAGATCCTTCAATGACTTCCACTTTTCTTGTTTCAGCAAAATAATGAACATATCGAGAGAAATTCGTAAGCAAAATATAGGGTTGAAAATCGGCAATTGGGGACCCAGAGTATCTTTCCAAAGTGTCATGAGCAATTTTTTCTTGCAAAACATTTTCTTTGGAAAGAGCTTGGGGAAGTATATTTGTTGGTGATTCCATGCTTTAGAAATAACAAGATCGAAATTACTGGGCAATAGAAAATTCCATAGACTTTTGACCTTTTTTCCTCTATAGTTAAAAGTTTTAATCATGGAGATTATATGAGTTCACAAGTCAGCACAAATGAAATTCGAGGTGGTTACAAAGTAGAAGTGGAAGGCCAACCTTATACTGTCATCAGTAATGAATTTGTTAAACCCGGAAAAGGACAATCCTTTAATCGAATCAAATTAAGACACTTACTCTCTGGACGCACCATTGAAAAGACATTCAAATCAGGAGACAAACTTGATGTAGCAGATGTCTCTGAATCTTCTATGAGACTATTATACAAAGAGTCAGACGGGGCTGTTTTTATGGATGAAAAAACATATGAACAGATGAAAGTAATGTGGGAAAATATTGGGGATAATAAACAATGGCTGCTCGATGATCACCTTTATGATATTATTTTTTACAAGGGTTCCCCTGTAAGCATTGAACCACCTATATTTATGGAAATGACCGTAAAAGAGACTTCTCCAGGAGCAAGAGGCGATACTGCCTCAGGAAGAGTATTGAAGCCTGCCATTGTCGAAAGTGGAGCTGAAGTAAAAATTCCCATTTTTGTAGAAGAAGGGGAAACAATTAAAGTGGACACGCGAAATGGAGAATATGTCTCTCGAGTTACACCAAAATAATCTCAAAATAGCCATTCTCAAAGATCGCGCCGCAATGTTGAAAAAATCGCGCGATTATTTTTATGAACAAGGAATCATTGAAGTTGACTGTCCTATTATAAGTCGGTTTGCTTCTATTGATGCGCATATAGATCTCATTCCCGTGCTCTATGAAAATAGAGAAAAGAGATACCTCCATTCCTCCCCAGAATTTGGAATGAAAAAGTTGCTTTCTGAAGGCATGGGCGATATTTTTCAACTTTCTCATGTATTTCGAGATGAAGAATATGGCTCTCTTCACAACCCAGAATTCATGATGGCTGAATGGTATCGATTAGGATTTACTTTGCCTCAAATGATCGAAGATACTGCTAGATTCATCCAATTGTTTTTAGGCAATATTCCTTATCAAGTCATTCACTACCGCAATATTTTTCAGCAGGTAACGCAAATCGATTACGTTCAAGCTTCAAAAGAAGAACTCCTCTCGTATATTGAAGAACAGAATATTCCCTGTCACAAAACAACTATAGAAGGAGATAAAGATTCATTATTACATCTTATCTTGGCTTTTAAAATTGAACCACTATTAGGGCAAGGAATTCTTTCTGTTCTTGGGTATTACCCGGCTAGCCAGTCGGCTTTAGCCCGTAAGGAATGGATAGGCGATGAAGAAGTCGCCGAACGATTTGAATTTTATTTTCAAGGGATCGAATTAGCGAATGGATACCATGAATTGACCGATGTGCAAGAACAGCGTCTTCGATTCGACAATTCTAATCTTCAAAGAGAATCACAAGGGAAAGAAAAACTCCCCATTGATGAAAATTTTCTCCTCGCTCTTGAAAAAGGATTGCCTGACTGTTGTGGCGTAGCTGTGGGAATTGACCGTCTCATGATGCTGCGACACCACAAAAAAAACATCGGAACAATTCTTCCCTTTGCTTGGGACATTGCATAGCGAGAGCAGCCTCACTCAAGACTGTGTTGACAAACCTCTTATATTTCTGTTTCATTGGTAATTTGCTGAGAGGTTGGTTCTTCTTCTATAGTTGAGAGAACAGGCTCGAATCTTTCTAGTTTATAACCCTCTCTTTTGACATGAGAATGAGGAATAAATCCTTCTTCTTCAGTCTTTTTGATCCATTGAGGAGGAGAAGGATCTGAACAATCCAAAATCATTTCTTTTTCATTTATGAAATCTTGTTTTCTTCCGAGATCAGTCTTTTTGATCCATTGAGGAGAAGAAGGATCTGAACAATCCAAAATCATTTCTTTTTCGTTTATGAAATCTTGTTTTCTTCCGAGAATAGTTCCTACCAGAGAGGAAATTTTTTCTGGGATTGATCGTTGTTTCTTTTCTTTTTCTTTGAGATTAAAATTTTCAACAACCTTGACCAATTTATCCACTTTTTTGCTACTTAATTGTAATGAAGGGGTCCCGGCAATTGCGAATTGGAAATTAGGATATTGATTACCACTTTGACATACCCATAGAAAATAGTTGGATTCAATAGAAAAAAAACGGGGACCATCCGCAATAATCAACGAAGGCTCCCATCTAAGGGTCTGAAGAACTTTATGTTGAGCAAACTCCTCTGCATTAAACGCTGTAAAGAAATGAGATCTTGCGCATACAATCACTTTTTTCTCTTTTTTTATCGCTCTTGTGATAGCCCATACTAAGTGTTCTTGTCTTGTCAACATGAAACGTTTTTCTTTCTTTTTTTTATATGAGAAAATTTTTTTCTCTATTTCTTTTATCCGCTCGGATAACCATATTTTTATCTGTCCGTTATCTTGTTTTGCAAGAGATGATAATTCGTTGAGTTGCGTTTCTTTATCTTGATTATTAGCCCATTTCTCTAAAAACCAACTTACATCCGGATTTGATCTGATTTTTTCCATATCTCCTTGGAGAATCACCTCAGATACTCGATCCAGAAAAAGGTAGATTTTACGCATTTTTTCTTCTTGGTTTTCCCGAGACTTACAAAATCCAAGGGAATCCCATCCTTCTATTTGGTCCTCTTTGTGTCCCAAACCCGTAACAGGCATATAAAGAGGTACATCATCTACTAATATTAATGCCTTCTTTGAAATTGTATGGATCATTTGCCAAAATGAAGGATTTCCTGCCTCTTGATCTGCTTTAAACGGCAAAAAGAAGACTTTCACCTTTTGAAAAATATCTTTTTCTCTTCCTGTCACATTGGTGTAGAAATAATAACTTTTCAATATATCGATGTTATTCATATCTCATATACCTTTAGAGGGTGTTGACAAATCATCCGATCGAGGTTTGTGAATACCCTTTTTAGAGACTGTTTCTTGGTTATACCCATTTCTGAACAATGGGGAAACGCCTTCCAATGGAAAAGGACTTTTCCGATACTCTCAAAACGGGAGGAGCTTGCCTCCGTTTGAATTCGTTGTTGTGTATTCGTTCGATAAGTTCGTTGACTAATCCAAGAGGGTAGTCATATTTTTTAGCAATCCATTGAGGTGATCGATGCCCTTCGATGTAGGCCGCTACTATCTGGTCAATAATAGAATAATCGGGCAAGGAATCGCTGTCTTTTTGATTAGGGCGCAGTTCGGCAGAAGGAGCTCGCTGTATCGCGTAAAGGGGAATAATTTCCCGATTTCGGTTAATCCAATCGGCTAAAGCATATACCTGTTGTTTTGTTACATCGCCTAGCAATGCTAACCCACCACAAAGGTCGCCATACAAAGTAGTATAGCCAAGGGCTAATTCACTTTTATTTCCGGTACTAACCACTATATATCCCATTTTGTTGGCAAAAGCCATCAAAATTGTTCCACGAATGCGCGATTGAAGATTCTCCTCGGTCACATCTGTTTCTTTTCCCCTAAAAAAAGGGAGAAGAGAAGAAAGATAACTGTCAAAAATAGGTTCGATGGGAATTTCTTGTAAATCAATGCCGAGCCGATTTGCCAAAAGAGTGGCATCGCGGATACTTTCCGGGGAGGAATAGCGGGAAGGCATAGCAATTCCCAAGACCTGGTCGGGGCCCAAAGCCTCTGCCATAATGGAGGCTGCCACGGAAGAATCTATCCCACCGGAGAGGCCCAAGCACCCTTTCTGAAATCCCAATTTGTGAAAATAATCGCGTACCCCAATGACAAGCGCTTGATAGAGATCCTCTATTTGGTTTCGTTTGACCGTAATTGTTGGCGCCTCTTGTGAAAGATCGATGGTCATCTCCTCTTCACAAAATGATTTTGCTCGCTTCTTCAATCCAGTGCTATCGACATACAAACTGTTTCCATCAAACAGGAGACTGTCATTTCCTCCTACTTGATTGCATAAAATGACAGGGCATTCTAAGAATTGAGCTGCATGAAGACAGATTTGCATCCGTTTTTCAAACTTCTGCAAGCTATAAGGAGAGGCCGAAATATTGATAACGAGAGTAGGGTGCTTCTCTTTTAACTGTTGGAGAGGATCTTGTTTATATAGGGTTGATTCAAGTAGTCCACTGTGTTGCCAGATATCTTCGCAAATAGTGATTCCTACTCTATATTGGTGGATATCCCACACTTTGGGCTCTAAACCCGGTTCAAAATAGCGTCTTTCATCAAAAACATCATAAGTGGGCAATAAAATTTTATCTGCAAAATCCATGATTTTCTGATTCTGAATCCATGCAGCACTATTTAAAAACCCCTTTTCTCTTCGATAAGGATTGTACCGAGGAAGACCGAGAATAACGGCAATCTCTTTGGAAGCTTCTGCTATTTGATCAAGATAAAATGCTACCGCCTCCATAAAATGAGGCAAAAGGATAAAGTCTTCTGGAGGGTAACCTGTAAGAGCAAGTTCAGGAAAAATAATGAGATCAAACCCATGGTGCTTTGCACCACTGATTTTTTCGATCATTTTTTTGGCATTGCCTTGAAGATCGCCAATCGTTGTATTGATTTGAGCAACAGAAATTTTCATGTCTAAGAGACTGTCTCTGAATTAAGATTCTGTCGATTTTCGGATTATTTTGAGCCGATTTTCGACTTTAAATGTTAGGGGTAATATCGACATAGTATATTACCCCTAACATTTTAATCGAAAAGCGGCCAAAATAACCTCGAAAATCGTCCAATCCTTAATTCAGAGACAGTCTCTAACTACCAAAGTCATCTAAAACGATATTTTCTCTTGGTACTCCATAGTCATCCAGGAGCTTAAGAATGCTTTTGTTGTGCATAGGAGGACCGCATACAAAAAAAAGACATTCTTCTGGGTATTCCATTTTTTTTAATTGCCCTTCTTCAAAAGCTTTAAAGAGAAAATTGGTTTTGATCGGATCTTTTGCTGGCCACCCCTTCTCTATATCTTCGGGAAGAGGTTCTGAAAGAACAAGTCGATAACTAAAGTTAGAAAACTTCTTTTCTAGGTCTTCGTATTCATTTTGATAAATATTTTCTCTTAGAGAGCGGGCGCCATACCAAAGAGTCACTTTCCTTTGCGTATTCTCGGTGTAAAACAGATGAAGAATGTGGCTTCTCCCAAAAGAAGAACCAGCTCCTCCGATGAGAAATACCAATTCCCGATTGTCGTTGACCATGTATGACTCACCGTAAGGGCCACTCAAACGGATGTTATCACCAGGTTTAAGAGAAAACGTGTAACTAGAGCAAATACCCCACGGAATACTTTCCTTCAATTGTCCATTTTCAAAAGGAGGAGATGCAATTCGGATATTGAATAGGAGTTTTCTTTTTTCAGCGGGGTAAGAAGCCATTGAATAGGCCCGAATTACTTCGTATGGAGGGGAAGGAAGTGATGTAAAATCCAATTGCTGGTTGAAAAGTCCATATTTTTCCCAGTCGGCATAGTATTTTTTCTCCATTGTTTTTTTCCATTCATCGGTATTTGTCGAAAAGGGAGGAACATGCACCTGTAAATAACCTCCCGACCGATAAGGAACTTCTTGCCCTTCTGGAATTTCTACAACTAATTCTTTGATAAATGTCGCTACATTCTCATTGCTCTTGATCGTACCTATCCATTCTTTTACTCCAAGGGCATGTTCATCTACTTCTACATGTAAATCATTTTTCACTTTTGATTGGCATGAGAGACGCCACCCTTCTTTGAGCTGTTTTTTTGAAAAAGTATCTGCATCAGTCTGCAATGGAATGCTAGCACCCTCGATAATTTTGACCTTGCACTGCTTACAAGTCGCCTTGCCTCCACATGGACATGGAATAGGGATGCCATGGGAGGTTAAGGCAGTTAAAAGAGTTTGACCGGCTTGTGTGTGGATCGTAAGAGAATCATCTTCGTTCACTTTGATTGTACATGCTTCTGCGCTAATAAATTTATTGCGAGTCAGAAGGATAAGTACCGTTAAACCGACCCCAATCGCGACAAAAGCCCCAATCGCATACAAACTGAGCAAAAGATCTATTGTGGTACCCATAGAACCTCATTTTTGTCTAAGAGGGTGTTTTGTAATTCTAAAGGGTTATATTTCATTTGTTTGTAGACTTTTTAGTAAATATCTACCACAGAGCCTACAGAGATCGAGAGGAGTTTTAAAATTTCTCTCTGTGATCTCTGTGGGCTCTGTGGTAGATATTGTTCTTGTCATGCAGAACTCTAGCAATTTTTCGATACAAAGCGAATTTTAGAAGAAGCAAGGCTATTATAATTACAAAAACACCCTCTTAAGAGGAGTTATCGCATCATGGGCTATATTAAATCAATATGACCCATGAAGTCTATTTGCTAAGCAAGGGAAAATCAGGAAAGCGAGACTCTTCATATATCCTTACAAAAGAATCGCCAGATGAGCAAAAAAGACTTTCCAATTGATTTCGCACATTGGAGCGAGAATCGTTATGGTTAGATAAAGTAATCCCCCCATTTTCTTGAAAAAAACGAATCACAAAGGGGTCAAAATAATCAAAATCAGCATTTTGTAAACAAGAAACCAAAGCAGTGGAAAAAGACTGGTCTTCTGTGTATTCTGTCATCCTGTCCTGCACATCCTTAATTGCAAAAGCGATCAACTTGTTTTTACAGCTCTCAAATTTTTGAACACAATCGCTTCGTTTGTTCTCGTAGTAATGCTGAAGATTTTTTATTCTATCATCTTCATTGCACTGTATGTTTTGACCTAACAATCCATTATCAATGACAATAATATAGATCCGCAAAGCAGTGTCGCTCGCCAAATAAGAAATTTGTCTTATATACTTAGATAAGGGAAACATTCGAAGGCGGAAATCGGTTTTATACCCTTCCATACTGTATTGATTTGGTTTCATACGGACCATATAGTATTTTTTCACGACACTCATGAATATGTTATCAATCTTTACATTCATTTCTGGAAAAAACAGAGGAAGAATACAAATATTGCCTATAGAAATTTTTCCTATATCGAGGAGACACATCCTTAAAAATGCCTTACTCCCCGCCCCTATAATTGTTGCGGGAAAAAATAAACATAGATAGAGCGCTGTAGAGGCAAGCCCGACAATTTTTTCCATGGCATACAACGGCAAACATTCCTGTTCTATTTGTATTTTAGCTACTAAAGCTTTCTGGAAAATCTCCAAAGAGGTTTGAGCCAGTTTTTCTTGGCATAACACCCAATCTGTTGCCAGCTGTCGGATCTCTATTTCAGAAAACTTGTGACTATCTTCTTTTTTGTTCCTGTTGCAAATATACTGTTGCAGGGGCGATTTTTTTTCCTTATCAATTGATTTGATCAATTCTTTAATTTTATCACAGGCGTGTTGTATTTTTTCTCCCTGCATCTCATTCCCATATTTAATAAACCAGTCCTTAGGCGGAATCGCTTGTTGTCCTAATGCATTATAATACAACTGAACGAGCTGTTTTTGGAAATCTTTCTCTTGTATGCACATATTCCACAGTGCAAGGGTTGATGGAGGTTCAATAGGAATTCCATACAGTATAAGCTGACTATTGAGCTTTGATAAGCTTGCACAATTTTGCAAAGAATTTAAAAATTGTGTTACCCCCTTGCGCAGTTTCTCATTCGGCTGCTGGGATTTTGCATTAACAGACTGAGAACAGGGTGGTTGCAATCGGTTAAGCCATTCCCGCTGAATAATAGAAACATTGAATAAGCGATATAATTCTCGAATATTTTTTACACCGTATCCACAAGACTTCGCTAACTTCTGAGCTAAGGAGAAGAAAAAGATTTTTTCTAGTATGAGAGCCATTATTTCAAAAGAAATTTTTTCTACTTTTGATTGCCATGTGATCATTCGATAGTAATTGGATAGAGCAGTGTGAATATGGAAGATTTGCGATGCGATTTTTTCTCGTCCCTCATTTTCAAGACTGTTTTGCAGCCTTGTTTCGAGCAATGAGAGATCTTTCTTATACTGATTGAGTTTCAAAATGGTCAGAACATTATATCCAATATGAATAAGCGGGCTCACCCATGAAACAGCTCTTTCCCCTATTTTTAAATAGGGAACAAAAACTGTCTGATAGGTTTCTGAGAAAAAATAAGCTGAAAAATTAATTTGATTGTCTTGACTGATTTTAAAAAACTCAAGTCTGAATAAAATATCACCCAGCAATTTTTTGTCTTTTTTTGTATCTTTTTGCCATCTGCTAAAGCTTTGGTATAGATCATCTATTTCTTTTTCTATTGTACTCAAATTTTCTTGATGAACTACCCGCTTATTCGAAGAGAATTCACCATACAAAGGCTTATCATCTCTCTTGGAGAGAGGCAAATCTTTGTCTTCCGATTGACAAGAAAGAGGAATAAACTTTTCGCACAAAGGTCTGATAGAAAGAGAATCCATAGAAGTGTAAAACTATTCTTAGAGAGAGAGAATTTTAACAAATATCTTAAAAAAGAGCAAAGAGGAATAAGAGACACACAAAAAAGAAAATTTTAAGTTGACATTTTTTTATGGAATAGGAAAAAAACCCTAGAAATATAAAACTATTTTTAGATAGAAATAATTTTAACAAATATCTTAAAAAGAGCAAAGAGGAGTAAGAGATAGACAAAAAAAAGAAAAAATTTTAAATTGATCTTTTTTTTATGGAAAAGGAGAAAATAATGATTTCTCTTCGTCAATCTTTCCTTTACCTATTATTTGCCTTCCACCCAATCGTAGGAATTTTTGCTAACCTACTCTCACCTGATAGGGGGACTATTATTGTTTCTTATCAGATGCACCCTAACGAAGATACGATTCACCGACTGGACCGAATCCGTTTTTGGTTAATCAATGAACAAGAAGAAAGAACATTATACCCAAAAAAAGATGAGTTTGTTTCCAATAATCAATCTCATAACGAAAGAACCGTGGTCATTTCCCATCTTCCCGCTGGAAATTATCGGATTGAATTTCTTGTGCCAAATGCAGATAATTTTTTTGAAAAAATTCCCTCTCGCTCAATCATCCTCACAAAGGGTGAAGTGAGCAAAATTGAACAGATGATTCATGCTGTGCGTCGCTTGTAGAGTCTACGATTCATTCGGTGGATTTTTTTTTAGACATTGATCGACTACCTGACCTTCATGAATACATTGAATCAGTTGGGCTTCAGGAAAAAGAGTGACGAGAATAAAATGGCGGAGAGAAGAATGCTTTTCAATATAAAATCTTTTGAGAAGAGGAAGTTTTCTAGCGCGACTTATACCCCAACAACCATCCCCTATATACAAAACCCCTCTTGGATCAATTCGATTTTTCAGTAAACAATAGGTTCGCTTATAGGTATGGTCGTGATTTTCAAATACGGTTTGGATACCAAATTGTTCAAAAAGAGGAACCCAGAATTGTCGAATGGCTTTGCTGATTTCGTTGTTAAAACTCCGTACAGACGGGTAGGCAGGAACGTGATAAATTGCAATCTTGTGAGAAACTTGCGCTCGATTTTGCAATGTGTTTTTCAGCCATTTAGATTGATCGCCACTGATGGGATGAGCATGTCCAGAATCTAAAATCCATATAGACAGAAAATCATTGAAGTCGAGTACATTATAAATTTGTGCGCCTGGCATAGGAAACAATGCGCTAAATACTTTTGCCTGTTCTGGAGTTTGTTGGTATTGTTTGACTAGATCATGGTTCCCTATGGCCGATAGAGTAGGAATCCTATTTCCTTCAGGAGTGATCATTGTCTCATGCCAGATCTTTATCCATTCCAACCAACGTTCCGTATCCTCAAAGGCAAAAAAACGAGAAGTGACTGCATATGCTATATCTCCTCCTAATAAAGCAAATAATGGATTCTTGCTCGCTGCTTCACTGCATGTTTTTATTAGTGTTTCGGAATCATCATGATAGAGATCTCCTCCGACGACGAATTGAATTTCTTTAGAAAGAGTAGCGGGTGCAGTAAGAAATTGATTTTCCGGACTTTCCAAACCAAGCTTGAAAGAATATTGGGTCGAAGGAAGTAATCCCTCCAACTGGACAGAATGAAGTAAGTATTGCTCCATTTTGGGAAATGGATGGGCGATTCCTCTTGCTTCTTCCCAATTTTTCTCCTTTTTTCTCTCTCTGTAATAAATGATAGTCTCTTTTCTTTCCGTAGGACTAATCCATTGAATAGTCATTGTTGTGGAGGGACTTTTCTGCCAAGTTAAATAAACAGTTTCTTCGGAAAGACTTGCCGATTGGAGTGGAAAGAGAAATAGCAGTAGATAACAAACAAGTAAGAAATACCAGCGATGCATCATTATAGAAATATGCTCTCAAAATTTATCAGAAAATCTGCACAAAAATAACTCATTTTTCCAATCAAAGCGAATTTCGAAAGATCTATTATAGAGATTTTAATGCCTCGGTCGTCAATACTTCCAATATCCGATTGCTTCGATTGATAAACTCATGCATTGCACTAGGATCCATTTCTTTTTGGGAAAGTAAGGCAAGTTCATAGACCTCATGGATGAGATCTTTTGCTACGTCCGGACGCTTAGCATCCAATTTTCGGATCGATTCGATTAAAGAATTATTTGTGTTTACAACAAAAATTCGTTTTCCAAACTGAGAAGCTTGGGCCCGCTCTTCCGGACTTAATCGCATAAAATAGTCTCTCATCCGTCTTTGTTTTTCATCGATCATCACAAATCCTGGCAGAGCATTTGTAGCAAGACTTTTTGCCTCTACTTGGACATCGCATTCTGTCAGTTTTGATTGTACAAATTCTGCCAGTCTCACTGCTTCTGTTTTTCCTTCAAGATCGAGCACTACTTTTTCTCGACTTTTGTCCAATATATTTTCATCTTCTGCATCAATTCGCTGGAAAGTACTAGGTCTTAATTTGTCTTCTAAATAATGCATCAGATAAGAATCTAAAGGAGCATTTGCGCATAAAATTTCTATTCCCTGCTCTCGATAAACCTGTAACACATGTCTTGCATGCTTTTCATCAACGGTATAAAAAATTTTATCCCTGGTTTTTTCTCGATTTCTTTCTAAATATTCTTGGATCGTCGTCCAATTTTGTTCAGTATCTTTCCAGAGAAGAAAGTCTTTTGCTTTTTCGTACAATTTGTCGTCCTCTAAAATCCCTAGCTTTACCACGACAGAAACGTCATTCCAGACTTGTAAAAACCTGTCTCTGTCTGTTCTATATAAAGTCGATAAGCTATCAGTCACTTTTTTCGAAATATGGCTTCCTAGCTGACGAACGGTTCGGTCTGTCTGCAAATAGCTTCGAGAAACGTTCAAAGGAATATCGGGGCTATCAATGACTCCTTTGAGCATCATTAAGTAATGTGGAATAATGTCTTTGCAATTTTCCGAAACGAATACGCGATTACAATACAAACTAATGCTACTCTTATTAGGATCGAAATCTTTCCTGATTTTCGGAAAATATAGCACTCCCTTTAATGTAAAAGGATAATCGACATGCAGATGAAGCCAGAAGAGAGGGTCCTCTTCCATTGGGTATAAATAATGGTAGAAATCTAAATAGTCTTGCCGAACGCATTCTGACGAATGCTTCACCCATAAAGGAGCTTTCTCATTGATTCGCTTCCCATTGAAATAAATGGGATACGGGAGAAAAGAACAATATTGAGACAGAATTTTTTGAATATAAGAAGAATCTAGACATTCTTCATGATCTTTGCCAATAAATAGCGCAACTTCTGTACCTCTTGAGGCGCGAGTCCCCAGGCCAATTTCGTATTCTGAAGAACCATCACAACGCCAAAATACGGGTGTAGCATCTTTCTTATAAGAAAGAGTATTTATCTCCACATAGTCAGCCACCATATAAGCAGAGTAAAATCCGAGCCCAAAATGGCCAATCATTTGGTCTTGGTCGCTCGACGAAGAACGGTATTTACCAAGGAATTCTTCGGCACCTGAGAAGGCAATTTGCGCTATATATTTTTTTACCTCTTCTGCATCCATTCCAATTCCATTATCGATAAATAGCAATTTTTTTTGCTCTTTATGGATTTCCACATCAATGCGAAATTCATCATCTTTTGCTTCGATTTCTCCTTGATCCCTGAGAATTTTTACTTTTTGAATAGCGTCACAAGCATTTGAGACTAATTCTCGTACAAAAATGTCTCGATCAGAATAAAGCCACTTTTTGATAATGGGGAGAATATTTTCGCTATGAATTTCTAAAGATTTTTTTTCCATATACATTCCTATTTATCTAAGAATTATCGCTTGATAGCGATACAAGAAATTTCTATTAATGCATCTAATGGGAGACGGGCTACTTCGATGGTTTGGCGAGCAGGTGGTACTGTTACTTGTTCAAATCGCTTTGCATATTCTTGGTTAACGATAGCAAAGTCTCGAAGGTCTTTGACAAAAACATCGCAACGGATGACATCTTGAAAAGAACAGTCTCCTGCCTGCAGAACGGCAAGGAGGTTATCTAACACCTGATTCACCTGTTTTTTGATATCAGATTCTATGAGTTGTCCAGTTTTTGGATCGATGGGAAGTTGGCCTGAAATAAAGACAAAAGGAAAGTAACTCACACCTTGCGAATAAGGACCTATCGCCTGCGGTGCGGAAGTTGTCTCAATTTGTTTTGCCTTCATGTTTTTATCACTCGCCTTTGGATGATGAAACTTCTTCAGAAGAAGATTCCGCACTTTCAGGCAAGATATCGGTGATTGCAGCCTTATAAAATTCCAATTTTGCTCCATCGAACATTCTTACAATCACTGTATTTTCCCCTACGCGGACTACAGTGCCAATAATTCCCATTGCAGCCACTCGATCCCCTTTTTTCAATGCATTTCGTTGCGTTTCAAGAGATTTGCGTCTTTTTTGTTCTGGACGCCATAAAATGACATAAAAAAATAGAAATGCAATGGCGATCATCATCATTGTTTGCAAAAAACTTTGATCTGAAGGAGGTGCATCTACCTCATTTTCTCCCAATAGCCTCTGGGTATACATCAAAAACAAACAAAATAAAGAAAAGATTTTCATGAAACCTCAATTGTAGAATGAAGTTCTAGGATGCCCAAATTTTGAGAAGAAATCAATAGTTTTGTCTTTCCAAGACAACAATATTCTCGACATGAATTGTATGAGGGAATTGGTCCACCGGTTGTAATGCAGATATTTGATACCCTCCTTCTATCAAAACTTGAATATTTTGCGCCTGTGTTGCTGGATTACAAGAAATATATACAATTGTTGGTGATTTAATATTGAGCAGATGGGCAAGAGCTTGAGGTGCCAATCCAGCCCTCGGAGGATCGACAAAGACGACATCAGGAGTTCCTTCTTCTTTGAGAACATGTGGTAATACTTCCTCGACATTTCCTGTTCGAATGACAAAATTATCAATATGATTGCTATGGGCATTTTCTTTTGCGTCCAAAGCCGCTTGTAAATTACATTCTATACCAACGACCTTTTTAACACTTTTTGCAAGACATATTCCAATAGTCCCAGTTCCACAATACAAATCGTAGACGATTGCATTCGAAGAAATATTGGCCAAAGCAGCTGCTTGGGAATACAATTTTTCCGCTTGCCCTGTATTGGGTTGAAAAAAAGCCGTTGGACTGATTTTAAACTCGAAAGAATCTTTTTCCTCTTGTGTTCCCGTTCGTAGAATTTCCCGAATCCAAGCTGGGCCAAATAAATGCATTTCAAAAAATTCTGTTTTCTTCCCTTTGGCGATTTGTTGAATTCGAAGAAAAATGGATAAAGCAGAACCTGGAAAAGAGGGTGTTATAGTCTTTTGCAAAACTTCTACAAGCTCTCGTAGTTGCATGGAGCGCAACGCATATTTTGGATTGCCAGACACTGTGAGCACGATCATCCGATCCCCCGTCTTTTGACCCTCTCGAAGAGTCAATGTACGCAATGTCCCCTGATCGTGTGTTGCCTGGTAAGCTAATAAATCCGAAGCTAGCCACCAGTTTCTCACAGCTGCGACCGCATCATTCATCCACGGATTCATCAAATGACACTCGCTCAGTTGAAAAACACGACCTCGCGAATCGTACATAATTAATCCAAGGTATTTTTTCCCCTGTTTGTCACTTGAAAAAGTCAATTCCATCTTATTTCGGTATTGCCAAGGAGAGTCACAAGCAATGATCGAATAAACGCGAGACTTCTCACACAGAAAAGGACGAAATAAGTCTTGAATCCAGATTTCCTTTTGCTGAATCTGCTTTTGGTAAGGAATATGTTGCCAGATACATCCGCCACAGGTTTCAAAATGCTTGCAACGAGGAACCACACGGTCAGTAGAAAGTGCCACCCACTCTACTACAGTACCTTGCAAAGCACCCTTTTTTTTCCCTTTTCTTATGTGGACAAAACCGTCATCTCCTGGAATGGAAAAAGGGACTTCAACAAAAAAAGCATTCTCTTCTTCTGTAATCCATTTTCCTTTGCCTGATCCACTTTTTGAAAGCTCATCGATTGTGAGGCGAACGCAATGGTATTGTAAAGACATTAGAGCTCTTTTAAAATAAAGAAAGGGGCCTTAAAGACCCCCTAGAATGAAAAATTAACGTGATCTATGATGAGGAATTTTTGCAGTCGCCCTTTTAACGGAAAAATGGCTACCCCTTCTTGCCTGTGCTTGTTTTGTTTTTGCTTTTGCTGTTACTTTAGCTTTTGGTGATTTTGATTTAGAAGTTGTAGGCGCTTTTGATTTAGAAGTTGTAGGTGCTTTTGATTTATGGGAGGCACTTTTTTTGGTTGCTGCAGACTTTACAGACTTTTTTGGTCCATTTGTTTTCTTTTCTGTAGCAATGGATTCTTTTCGAAAGAGCTTAGCTAATTTTTCTAATTTCACAGTTCCTGTTCTTACTCGCTGAGAAGCTGCTTTATTTCCCTCTTCAGATTTTTCGATATCAGAAGTAATATTACTTAACAGTTCCTTTAAGTGTTTATACGTTTCTTTAATTGACATAACCTAAAAGTCCTCCTTCAGGATGGTTTAAACACGCATATATGAATAATGACTTTGCAGATAGTTTGCAACAACTATTTCCATAAACATACCCCGAAGTCGTCTCACATTATCCAGAAGTTGGAAACATAAACGTTTGCGCATTCTATTACCCATAAGTGAAAAAGCGGCCCCAGGTATACTTGACATTGATTAAAACACGAAGGAGTGAAGACTCAAAAATACAAAGCGATTGAACAACACGCAGCCAATCGAATTTTGAAAACACTCTCTAATAGCAGTATGCAAAGATTCATACTTGTTCGATGGGTATTATAATTCAGTAATATCCTCTATTTGTGCAAGAACGCGTTTTGGTATTTCATCTTTCGATATCTCCTCAAATTCTTCTTCAAAAGAAATATCTGACTTTGTTATTCCTTGTTCTTTTTCCTGACCTATTGGCTCTACACAATCTTCAGGAGCCAAAAATTGCCATTCATCATCTTCCGTACTATTATAGTTTTCTATGCCCAACATATAAAGCAAAAGATGAAAAAATCGATCTTCGATTTTTTCGGCAGACAAAGTGACTATTTTCTTGATGAATATTTCTTCCAATTCTGAATCATACTCATTCTCGTCATCTAGAGTTCCTTGCAACGCATCTTGCAGTATTGTTTTTTGGTTAGGGCTCAAAAGAGGATTTGTTTCAAGTGCTTGTCTCATGTAGTTTGCAAAATACAATTTACCTTCATTTGCCATCACTTGTTTTAATTGATTTTGATAGGATTCATACATATTGCCTCTTATTTCTCGAAATATAGGGGAACCCCAATTACATAATTGTATAAATCCAAACGCTTCCCTCTCCAATTTTGAAAGAGGAACAAAACCTAAAGAAAAATAGGGTCGGTACATATCCATGACATGAGCTTCTCCAGCTAAAGAAGATGACAACACATTCATCACTTGTGTATAGACACCTTCCATAATCTGTCTTCTTTCTAATTCCAAAGCAAGTTGCAGACGGAATTCATAACATTCTTTTGGGTCAAGATAACTAAACAGAATTCCATTTAATATATCTTTTGAAGTGATTTTTAATTGAAGAGCGCAATATTCGCCTGCCATTCCTATTTTTAGTAATGCATCTTCCAGCTCAATTTGCTGATTTGGTTCTGTTAAAGTAAGTAAATGGGTCAAAATCTGAGAAAAATTATTCAATGCTTCGTGAAGATCCCTCATGGTTCCAGCAGGCTGTACATTCCCTTTTAAAACCTCTACCAAATATTCCATCTGTGATTTGAGTTTTCTTGCTAAATACTCCTCCTTAGAAATTTGAGTTTTTCTATTCAATTCATTGATATAAAAATTAAAGTTATCGATATAATCCATTTCACCTGGAAATTCCGATTTTAATAAGTCTATGAAACGATCATCATCAAGAAAAGATGATCTCAATATTGAATACTTATGAGACCAATCAATTTTCAGAAATAAATTCATGAATTGGGAATAATCAGAATTTTTCTTCAATTTTATTGTACAATCCACAGCTTTAGAACAATGAGCAGGATTGATGGAAAAATAGAACTCATTATCTTGCATGAGGATAGAGGCAATCCGTTCAAACGATGGATATTTGTCAAGAAAGAGTGGAGCCTCAATTTCTTTTAATGATGGACCCTCTAATCTAAATATTTTTTTTGCTGTTTTTTCTACATTCCTTTGACAGAACTTTGCAAATGTAGGACAAAAGTTCAATACATAAAGAACAGAGGTCATTTTCAAAAAAGGGTTTCCTCCCACAATATTAGAAATTGTACCCAGGACTGGCATTCTTTTTTCTATTTCTAAACTGACCTTTCTAGGAACCCACTTTTCTACTCGATGATAGGCAAAGGGAATTAGCGCAGCTCCAGCAAAATAAGGATTGATTCCTGCTACTACAAACGCAATATTGTGGGTCATCATTGCGATGTTCACCATTGTACCAGTACGCTTTACTAAAAAATCTGCAGTTATGAGAGAGGTCTTGCCTAATTCTTCTGGAAAAGATATGCCGGTTTTCGAAAGATATGCGTTTACAGCCTTGGCAATAGTTGAGTACTTTTCATGTTTAATAGCAGCTACAGTTGGACATGCGATTAAGCTGAAAGAAGAAAGTAGACGGAGGGTTGTAAGAGTTTCCTTTAAGGGGGACTGAGGAAGTTCTTTGTCTAGAATAGCCGCTTGACTAGAAAGGTAGAAAATCTGCTCTATCCGACAGATGGACTCTAGGGCGTAGTTTTTCCCTTGTGCAACTTCTGTCCCTTTATTGTTCGCTTGGCTATATCCCCAACCTAATCCTAAACCAACTGAAAAGTCAAGGCCCCTATTGATTCCCATAATGCTCTTATTCTGCTGTTTATAATGATCATACCGATCAATATAAAATATTCAAGAATAAAATTTACAAGACAAGGGAGGGTATTTGGGGATATACCAAATACAAGAAGTTGGCTATGCAACTCCTTGTATTAAGAGGGTGTTGAGAAACCTCTAAGAGACTTTTTTGCTGAAATTTTGATCAAGTACAAAAAGAGCCGCTTTGTCATCACCGATTAATTTAATCTGATCGAGATTGTCTTGCGCATTTTTTTCTTCTTCTACTTGTTCCATAATAAACCAATGTAAAAAGACATGTGTGGCATGATCTTTTTCTTTTACAGCCAGATCATATATGTGATAAATGAGTTGGGTTACTTTCCTTTCGTGTTCTAAAGACATTTCAAAAACTTCTTCAATCGATCGAAATTTCACAGGAGGTTTGTCAATTGCCGGAATTACTACCTGCAAATTTCTGTCGTTGATATAGTCATAAATTTTCATCCCATGTTCATTTTCTTCTTCTGCTTGCTTTTGAAACCACTTTTTAAAACCATCCAATGGAATGTTGTCAAAATAAGAAGCCATAGATAAATAAAGATGGGAAGAGTAAAACTCATGGCCGATTTGTTCATTCAAAAGTTTATAAATTTTTTCATTCATATAAGGATCCCTCGATTATTTTTTGGTAGTAGAGTTATTGTAGGAGATTTTGTAATTAGTTGCAACGTTCAATCAATCATTATGCAGAATAGGCAAAATGAGAACGACTATCCTCTAAGACCGGATATTTAATAGAATTGCATTTGCCACAGATACAATCTTATATAAAATTTGCGTCATTACCGCATGTACAATTTTCTTTATTAGATTCAGGATGGATAAGAAAAAAGATTTCTCATTCGATTGAGTGGGACAAAGAGGGGAAGGATAATACCTGCTGACATGAATCTCCGGAAGAGGAGGGCGTATTAAAAAACCGCGCCCACTCAAGGAGTTGTAATATTTTTGTAAGATGATTCCCGCATATTGAAAATCCTCGACAGAATTTGCAGAACAATCTCTTTGCCATTCATGTAAAAGCTGAAGAGGATTTCTATTTTTACTGTCCTTGGACTGCGTAAGCCCTAGCTTATGGATGGCATCCATTGTGCAAATAAAATCAATAAATTTGGGATGAAATGCGCAACAATTAGAAGCAACAGCCATATGAAGAACGGTGTAGCCCATATAACTATCTCCTCCAGAAACATTAGGATTTTTCAGCAATTGTGGACGGCAAAAAAAATGGATACGTAACACCTGCAAATAATAGCCTGTATCGGTACACTCTCTTATAAAACGAGACCCTTCTTTTTCATTGTAACAAGCTTCTACTTCCTTATTTATTTCTCGTAATAAATTTTCCCGTTGTGGGGTTAAGTTATTATAGATTGTTTTTGAAGTTAAACTAACATGATACACTACATAAAGTCTTTCCATTATTTGATGAGCTTGCTCCAAACGGAACCATTCATTTTTAAATCTTTTATAGGGGAATTGAATAAGAGGGTGCCTATTTTTTGGTATAGCGGCAAAGCAAGCTATGCTATCAAGAAGATCATGAACGGGAGGTCCTTCTAGAATTGAACTTAAAAAATACATAGACAGTTTAAGGACTATACTGTTTTTGTCCTTTGGTGGTTTTCTTGTTTTTAGAGGTTTAGAGGGTCTTTTGTAATTCTAAGGGAAAGCAAGATTAAGATCATGATCAAGATCGAGATTAAGTTCAATGCGTAATGTGAGTAAATCATCAGAAAGTTAATTTTTTCGGGCAGGGGCAAGGGCACGCACACGGGCACGAGAATCGGGCAGGGGCACGGGCACGAGAAAAGGTTATGGAAGAAGTCTAAAAAAAAGCCCTGAAAGATAGACTTTCAGGGCGAAAAAAAAGCTTGGCGATGACCTACTCTTCCACACTCTTGTGTGCAGTACCATCGGCGATAAAGGGCTTGACTTCTGAGTTCGGAATGGGTTCAGGTATTTCCCCTTCTCCAATATCACCAAGCAAAAATCTGTTAATTTACTCTTTCACTTTCAAAAAACAACGCTTGAGTTTCTTCTTCACTGCTTGATTGTAATTCGTGACCACATCTGTGCTGAAGGGAATGTCTTCTTCCTTCAGAAAAAAAGGTGGTCAAGCCTATGGACTGATTAGTATTGGTAAGCTTAACACATTGCTGTGCTTACACGTCCAACCTATCTACCACGTAGTCTACATGGTGTCTCATTGGGATACCTTATCTTGAGGGAGGCTTGGCGTTTATATGCTTTCAACGCTTATCCTTTCCAAACATAGCTACCCAGCTATGCCCTTGGCAGAACAACTGGCTCACCATTGGTTTGTCCACTCCGGTCCTCTCGTACTAGGAGCAGCTCCTCTCAAGTATCCTACGCCCACAAAAGATAGGGACCAAACTGTCTCACGACGTTTTGAACCCAACTCGCGTACCGCTTTAATTGGCGAACAGCCAAACCCTTGGGACCTTCTTCAGCCCCAGGATGCGATGAGTCGACATCGAGGTGCCAAACCGCCACGTCGATATGAACTCTTGGTGGCGATAAGCCTGTTATCCCCGGAGTACCTTTTATCCGTTGAGCGACGGCGATTCCACTTTCCACCGCCGGATCACTAAGCCCGACTTTCGTCTCTGTTCGACTTGCTGGTCTCACAGTTAACTTGCCTTATACCTTTACGCTCTTCTCGTGATTGCCAACCACGATGAGGCAAGCTTTGGACTCCTCCGTTACTTTTTAGGAGGATACCGCCCCAGCAAAACTGCCCGTCTGGCAATGTCCAACTTCCAGCTTCATGGAATGTTGTTAGATTCCCGACTTTTCAAGACCGGTATTTCAACGGTGACTCCACCCTACCTGACGATAGGGTTTCTTCGTCTCCCGGTTATTCTACTCATGAAAAGTCAAGAGCCAATACCAGAGTACAGTAAAGGTTCACGGGGTCTTTCCGTCTTATTGCGGGTAAACAGCATCTTCACTGCTACTACAATTTCACCGAGTCTCTTGTTGAGACAGTGCCCAGATCGTTATACCATTCGTGCAGGTCGGAACTTACCCGACAAGGAATTTCGCTACCTTAGGACCGTTATAGTTACGGCCGCCATTCACCAGGGCTTACATTCAATGCTTCGCCTTGCGGCTAACATCTCCTTTTGACCTTTTGGCATTGGGCAGGCATCACACCATATACTTCGACTTAGGCGTCTTCGCATAGTGCTGTGTTTTTGTTAAACAGTCGCCTGGGCCATTTCTCTGCGGCCACCTGATGCTTTAACCGCGAGGGTTATCACAACTAGTGGCTCCTCTTCTCCCGAAGTTACGAGGATAATTTGCCGAGTTCCTTAACAAGAGTTCTCTCGCGCGCCTGAGAATCTTCTTCCCACCTACCTGTGTCGGTTTTGGTACGGTCGCCATCAACGACTAGAGTTTATTTCTTGGAAGCCTTGCGCTACGCTATCGGTTCCTCCGAGGATTCCCCTTAGTGACAACCTAGCTTTCCGCTGATGGGTTTTCCTCTCAGCCAGCTTCATTGTCCCACGGACTCTTCCAATGGTCCGCGCGCTTAACGTACTTCGTCAACCCTTCGTCATAGTTTTAGGCGGCACAGGAATATTTAACCTGTTTTCCATCACCTACGCTTTTCAGCCTCGGCTTAGGGGCCGGCTAACCCAGGGAAGACGAGCTTTACCCTGGAATCCTTAGGTTTTCGGCGAGGAGGATTTTCACCTCCTTTATCGTTTACTCATGCCATGCATTTTCACTAGTATGAGCTCCAGCGCTCCTTCCGGTACGCCTTCAGCGCTCATACTACGCTCTCCTACCGCTCATTCTTGCGAATGAACCCGCGATTTCGGCTCTATGCTTTAGTCCCGGATATTATCGGCGCAGAGTTTCTCGATTGGTGAGCTGTTACGCACTCTTTAAATGATGGCTGCCTCTAAGCCAACATCCCAACTGTTTTAGAAACTCCACTTCCTTACTCACTTAGCATAGAATTAGGGGCCTTAATCGGCGGTCTGGGCTGTTCCCCTTTTGACAATGTAGCTTATCCCACACTGTCTATCTCCCGGACAACTTTATAGTATTCGGAGTTTGATTTCCTTTGGTAGGCCGGTAAGGCCCCCGCGTGAATTCAGTGCTCTACCCCTATAAAGCTTTGTCCGAGGCTAACCCGAAAGTTATTTCGAAGAGAACAAGATATCTCCAAGTTTGATTGGCCTTTCACCCCTATCCACAACTCATCCAAAACTTTTTCAACAGTTACTAGTTCGGTCCTCCACAAGGTGTTACCCTTGCTTCAACCTGGTCATGGATAGATCACTTGGTTTCGTGTCTGCGTCATAGGACTATACGCCCTTTTAAGACTCGCTTTCGCTTCGGCTTCAGAATGTCATCCTTTAACCTCGCCCTATAACGTAACTCGCTGGCTCATCATGCAAAAGGCACACCGTCAGCCGTTCCCATAAATGGGCATAGGCCTTCGATCGTTTGTAAGCTATTGGTTTCAGGTTCTATTTCACTCCCCTAACAGGGGTTCTTTTCACCTTTCCCTCACGGTACTGGTTCACTATCGGTCATCAACTAGTATTTAGCCTTGGAGGGTGGTCCCTCCAGATTCAGACCGGGTTTCTCGTGTCCGGCCTTACTCAGGTGCTCATCTCGCTTGTGTCTTCTTTCGCTTACGGGGCTATCACCCTTTGTCGCCTCTCTTTCCAGAGTGTTCTGCTAGATTCCACTTCGCTTTGTGATAAGTCCTACAACCCCACTATAATTTATAATGGTTTGGGCTCTTCCCTGTTCGCTCGCCGCTACTTAGGGAATCTCTGTTTTGATTTCTTTTCCTCTGCCTACTTAGATGTTTCAGTTCGGCAGGTGTCGCTTCTTTCACTTATGTATTCGGTGAAAGATAATCAGGTATTACCCTGATTGGGTTTCCCCATTCGGAGATCTCCGGGTCAATGCTTTTTCCAGCTCACCGAAGCTTTTCGCAAGGTTAGCGTCCTTCTTCGCCTGTTGATGCCAAGGCATCCACCAATAGCCCTTAATAGCTTGACCAAATTCTTGATCTCAAGCTTTAAGTTTTTGAGTTCACGTCTAGCACCACTTTCGTAGTGCTTCCTTAACTTAAATTCACTTTGTGTGAAGATTTTCCTCAAGCGTTGATTTTTGTCAGTGAATTCACTATGACTTTCGTCATCTCTTTACTAAATTCAACTTTCGCATAAGGCTTCTTTCTTATATCTGAATCCTTATGCTACTTCTCCGCTTGTAGATTAACTTGATTTTTTCTTTAGACTTTCAAAATAGCGTATGTATTCTCTTTAAAATAAGAGACTTAAATTTGCGATCTAGAATTCCTTCTAGAGATTTCATCGGGAGCTTCTCTGTTCTGGTTGAGTGGGCTCCAATTGCTGATAGATAAATATGCGGTTACCAAGATTTGAACTTGGGACCTCGACATTATCAGTGTCGCGCTCTAACCAACTGAGCTATAACCGCAAGTTGAGCTATAACCACAAGTGCAAACCTTGGAGGCTAGGAGACTCGAACTCCTGACCCTCTGAATGCAAATCAGATGCTCTACCAACTGAGCTAAACCCCCGAAATCGTCAAAAATGATGTTTTGACAGTATAAAGGAGACAATGTGCATGCAATAGAGCTTGCCCAACCTGTTCGCCATAAAGGCAAACTGTCCTTAAAAGGAGGTGATCCAGCCCCACCTTCCGGTAGGGCTACCTTGTTACGACTTCATCCCAGTCATCAGCCTCACCTTACACGCCTCTCCCCTTTCGGTTAAGTCAGCGGATTCGGGTAAAACCAACTCCCATGATGTGACGGGCGGTGTGTACAAGACCCGAGAACGTATTCACGGCGATGTTGCTGACTCGCCATTACTAGCAATTCCATCTTCATGTAGTCGAGTTGCAGACTACAATCTGAACTGAGGCCGGTTTTCGGGATTTGCTTCACCTCTCGGTTTCGCTGCCTTCTGTACCGGCCATTGTAGCACGTGTGTAGCCCCAGACATAAGGGCCATGCGGACTTGACGTCATCCTCACCTTCCTCCTGGTTAACCCAGGCAGTCTCATTAGAGTTCCCACCTTCACGTGTTGGCAACTAATGATAAGGGTTGCGCTCGTTGCGGGACTTAACCCAACACCTCACGGCACGAGCTGACGACAGCCATGCAGCACCTGTGCAGCAGTCCCGAAGGAAATATACATCTCTGTATACGTCTACTGCATGTCAAGCCTGGGTAAGGTTCTTCGCGTAGCATCGAATTAAACCACATGCTCCACTGCTTGTGCGGGTCCCCGTCAATTCTTTTGAGTTTCAGCCTTGCGACTGTACTCCTCAGGCGGTATACTTAACGCGTTAGCTCCGGCACAACTAGGGTTGAGTCCAGTTACACCAAGTATACATCGTTTACAGCAAGGACTACCAGGGTATCTAATCCTGTTTGATCCCCTTGCTTTCGCGCCTCAGCGTCAGGAATAAGCTAGAAAATCGCCTTCGCCACCGGTGTTCTTCCACATATCTACGCATTTCACCGCTACTTGTGGAATTCCATTTCCTCCGCCTACCCTCTAGAATGATAGTTTCAAATGCCCTTCTGGGGTTGAGCCCCAGGATTTCACATCTGACTTATCTCTCCGCCTACGCGCCCTTTACGCCCAATAAATCCGATTAATGCTTGCACCCTCCGTATTACCGCAGCTGCTGGCACGGAGTTAGCCGGTGCTTCTTTACCTGGTACCCTCAAATTAGTCGGTTATTTGCCAACTTCTCTTGTTCCCAGGCGAAAGAGCTTTACGACCCTAAGGCCTTCTTCGCTCACACGGCGTCGCATCGTCAGGCTTTCGCCCATTGCGAATGATTCTCGACTGCAGCCTCCCGTAGGAGTCTGGGCAGTTCTCAGTCCCAGTGTTGGCGGTCAATCTCTTAATCCGCCTAGACGTCTTAGCCTTGGTGCGCCGTTACCACACCAACTAGCTGATATCCCATGGGCCGCTCCCTAACCGCAAGGTCTTGCGATCCCCCACTTTGATAAATAAAAGATCCCTCTTATTCACCTCATCCAGTATTAGCGATCGTTTCCAATCGTTATCCCAGTGTTAGGGGCACGTTACCCATGTATTACTAACCCTTCCGCCACTAAATCTTTCGATTTCGTTCGACTTGCATGCCTCATCCACGCCGTCAGCATTCAATCTGAACCAAGATCAAATTCTCACAGAAAAAATATCATCTTTGAAAATTCGTGTAGTAGATTCAATTTCTTAAATCCCTACTATGCGATAGCTACTATTAATAGCTTCTACCACACACAAGCTCTATTTACTCGCTTGCACATTGTCTCTCTTATACTGTCAAACATATGAGAATCCAAAACCAAATGAAGCATTAAAAGCATTTAAAAACACTGCTCTCAACAACTTTTAGAATTTGAAGACTCTAAGTACTCGAAGGTACTTATATTCTCATCCTGATCTTTTTTGAAAGAACTCGCACGAGAAGACGCAAATATACAAAAAGAAAAAGATTTAGAGCAACAAGAATTTAAAAAAAAGAGAAAAACTCAAAAATAATCACTCCTGCAAAATAGCCCAGTAAGGCGGCAAAGCCAATTTTACGAGCATACCAAAAAAAATCGACTTTTTCTAATCCCATAAAGGCGACACCAGCGGAGGACCCAATCACAAGAACGCTCCCTCCAGTACCTGCACAATAGGCTATGAGATTCCAAAAATGGGAATCAATGGGAAATTCTGTCAGTGAATACATACCCATAGTAGCAGCTACCAATGGAACATTATCAACAATCGCCGACACAAGGCCAATCGCGATCGCTATTAATTTTTCACTCCCTATTTTTCTGTCCATCCAATGGGCAAGGGTGTCAAGTATACCTGCAGTGTGCAAAGCATCTACAGAAAGAAGAATTCCTAGAAAAAAGAGCACTCCTGAGACATCTATTTGAGTCATAATATGAGGGACTCGTAAATGTTCTCGATCGTCAAAACGGGCGTGAATGAGATCTGTCAATAACCACATAATTCCCAATCCAAAAATCATTCCCATAAACGGGGGCAACCCCGTAATAACTTTGAAAAAAGGGACAAATAACAAACAAACAATTCCCAACCAAAAAATAAGGTTCCCATAAGGTTCTATCTGCACTTCTTCGGGAGATTCTTTAATAGTTTCTAACTCTCCCTTCCATGTACATTGCAAAAAGCATAAGGAAGCGATAAGACATACTAAACTTGGCAGAAATAAATTTTTGATGATTGCAAAAGTAGTCAGTTGTCCTCCTATCCACAACATAGTGGTAGTAACGTCTCCTATAGGAGTCCAAGCCCCACCAGCATTTGCTGCGATAACAACCATTCCACCCAATAGCAGACGGTCACTTCCTGCTTTAGTAATCTTGCGAAGAAGAGTGACCATAATAATGGTCGTTGTCAAATTATCGAGAATAGAAGAAAGAAAGAAACTGATCAGTCCAATGATCCAAAGCAGTTTTGATTTAGATCGTGAACGAATACGTCTTGCAATTAATTGAAAACCTTTATGAGCGCTAATAATTTCTACAATTGTTAACCCACCTAACAGAAAAAAAATAACTTGGCTAATATTTGCTAAATGCTTGGATAAGAAATTTAAATTATCTTCGGTTGTATGTGGTGTTTGAATAAAAACAAAAACCCAGCAAATAATTGCTGTTAATAATGCAATAGAAGTTTTATTAATTTTTGAAAAATTTTCAATTGTAATAAAAAAATATCCCACCACAAATGTGATGAGCATGAAAACATTGTATATATTTATGTCCCCCACGACTTCTCCTAACAAAAAAAATCAAGATAACAAAAATTGTAGCTCGTTGATTTATTTTAACTCAAATAACAATGTTCATTGGAGGGGAATTATGAACCTATTTTAGCATCTGAATAGGTTCATTAGTCTTACAACAACAGGAAGGAGAGGAATTTCCACGATTAAATACGAACCGAGAAAGTAAATAATTGACACCAATAGAATAAACAACCCCAATCGCAATTGTTGTTGAAAAAAGGATGAAAATATTCCACGTCGCAAATCCCTTTCCTCCACATAACGAAATATTCCAAAAAATTTTAAGAGCAATGATTGTCACGCTTGTGAGTACCGCACTAAGGGAAGTGCTCAACGCTTTTTGGCCGCGAGTGGTAAGAGGGGGTATTCCTAGATAAGCCCCCAAGAAACCCCCTAAACAAGCAATAGGGGGGCATAGTACACAACCCATATAAAAAATCCTTGCCGAGGCAGATTCTCTTAAGATATAAGAGACTATCTTTGAATTAACAAAAAAAAACCATCAAGTCAATAGATTTAATTGGTATTTAATTGATTGATATTCAATGACAATCACAGTAAAGACCACCATTTCAACAAAAATCCTAAAAAAGTCTTTATTTCAAGGATCATGTATTGCAATAGCAGGGGTTAGCTTGCTTCTATTGGGGGGTATTCTTTTTTCTTTAACTCTTTTACAGAAAACGGGGCTTTTTTTATTTTTGCTCAGCTCTTCTTGCATTACCCTGGGCCTTCTTCCTTATAGAAAATATTCGCAAATGCAACTAAATCCTCCTTCACTTATTAGAGAGGAAAATACGATTGAATACTATCATAAGGGGAAAAAAATCATGATGGTCCCAGTCCAAAGTATCATCAAACATGCTTATGTTGATGATCCTCTCGGATATGGAATTTTGCTTTCATGCAAAATGCAGGGATCCTCACCTATTATTGTATATCGAGAAATTGCACTCATTGAAAAAATGCGCAAAGAAGCCGCTCAATGGAATGGGACGCTATTTTTCCCCTTCTTCAATCGGCGCGCTTACGATCATTTATTCACAAATTTAGTAGTAGAGGATTCAATATGACCTCTTCTGGTGCCCGCGTGCGTGCCCGTGCCCCTGCCCGAAAAAATTAACTTTCTGATGATTTATATTTTTATTACAGTATGACACTTATTCAACGGGATGATAGAAGAAAACGGTTTAGTTTGGGGTGAGTTTAAACAAACGTCACTAAAGTCTCATAGGAATTTTCGGGATCCTTTTTAGCAATTACGTCTCTTGTTTTAAAGCTTTACAGCCAGGAAATACACTTATAGTGTGGAAGCTAGACCGTTTAGGACGCAGTTTAAAAGAGCTGGTGACAATGATCGATGAATTGCGTCAACGACAGGTTGGTTTTAAAGTACTTTCTGGTCATGGAGCGCATTGATACCACAACTCCAAATAGTCGCCTTGTGTTTGGTGGAATATACGAAATTTTTTAAATAGTGGGGAATATAGATCATGGAAGAGCAATCTCATGAAGAAATGATTCAGTTAGTAATGGCGTCGCAATTCAACCAGGTACCCAAATACATCAGTCGAATCGCCATCGGCATTTGTAACGAAGTATATCGAGTCGGCTTAGAGAAAGAAGAGGTCATCGTTCGCCTAAGCCCACATGATCGATTTTTAATGGGATCTCACGACCATATCCCAAAATTTAAAGCTTTGGGAATCCGAGTACCTGATATTTTGGCTGAAGACTACAGTAAAAATCTGATCCCGTATTCCTACCAAGTCCTTAGCAAAATCGAAGGAGAGGATCTAGGACAGGTAATCGAGAAGCTTTCTGATAGCCAGTTGCAAGATTTATCCAAAGAAATCGCCAATATTTTCGAAAAGGTGAGAACCATCCCATCCTCCAATAAATTTGGAGTCATTTGGGGTGGCGGCGATGATGAAATCAGCGATACCTGGACTGAAAGAATGAAAATTTGGATTGAGGAATCCAAAGAAAGGGGCTTGGATGACGAAACAGTAAGCATTGCAGACAATTTATACGAACGATATCAATCGTATTTTTCCACTGTGAGACCCACGACGTACTATGGAGATGTTTGTTACAAAAACGTCATGATTTATAATGGAATATTTAATGGTTTGGTAGATCTCGATGGTCTTACTCAAGGAGACCCCTTAGAAGCTCTTGGAAGGATTAAGATCTCTTGGTATGGCACCCGTCATGGAGAAATCTATTTAACAGCCATTATGGATGAGCTCGAGCTGAACAAGGAACAAAGAAAGCTAGTCACTATGTATGCACTTTTGAACCAAATTTCAATGTCCTGCGAGAACGATATCCAATTCAATCAAAACACCAAGGCCGAAGTAGATAAACATAAAAAATGTAAAGACAAGGCGATGATAAAAAAACTGGCTTTTGAACTAGGGGTTTGAAGTCCAGTGGAACGAAAACGTCCGCTAAGATTTATCTTGCATAATCCTATTGAGACATGCACGAATTCCGCTTAATTAATCCAACTGGCAGCTGGTGACACGACTGTTGGGTTTACCCCATACTCGTGGAAATTCTTTTTACGCTTGACGTAACACGTAACGACTGTTAATATAAAGAATATGATCCGATCTTTCAGGAATAAAGACACGCGCCAGATTTATGAAGGTGAAAAAGTTAAAAAATGGCTTTCCATCCATAGGCAGATTGAAAAAAAGCTACAAATTTTGGATGCGGCAACAAGCTTGGAGGATTTGAAGCATTTACCTGGGAATCGTTTTGAAGCATTAAAGGGAGACCGAAAGGGACAATATAGCATTCGAATTAACCAGCAATGGAGGGTCTGCTTTCGATGGGAGGAGGGGGAGCCCCTTGATGTTGAAATCGTTGATTATCATTAAAAAATAGAGGATATATATGAAAAACAAAATGCTGCCCATTCACCCTGGGGAGATATTAAAAGACGAGTTAGATGAACTTGAGCTCTCTGCTAGTGCTTTTGCCAAGCAGTTGTCGGTTCCGGTCAATCGGGTGACTTACATTATCAATGGGAAGCGGGCAATTACGGCCGATACGGCTCTGCGTTTAGCTCGCTTTTTTGGAACTTCCGCAGAATTTTGGCTGAATTTACAAACGTCTTATGATTTAAAGATCACAATGGAAGAGAAAGGTCAAAAAATCATGAAAGAAGTTCGCCCTCATTCGGAAGCCGCTTAAGGAACGGGGTTTGAAGTCCGATGGAACGAAAACGCATACTAAATCGTTGTCTTGGTTGAAGAGACGATTAGCAATGCAAATATTGAGCCTACCCAAACAGTTTTATCAAAATCCTATGGGACTTTAGTGACGTTTGTTTAAACTCACCCAGTTTGCGATTCAATTTGATTGCAGCAATTTATAATCTTGAACTGGAGGAAAAACAATCGAAACTATTACAGGGGAAAGAAAGCTGGTCTTAGACCATGAGAAATTAGACGTTTATCAGATTGCGATAGAATTTGTTGTATTAGCTGATGTGATTGTAGAACATTTGCCTCGAGGTAGGGCTTATTTGAGTGATCAATTACGCAGAGCAGCTCTTTCAATCCCATTAAATATCGCTGAAGGTGCTGGTGAATATGCTGTAGAAGAAAAAGTTCGCTTTTACCGTATGGCTAAAAGATCTGCTACTGAGTGTGCAGGGATATTAGATGTATGCCAACGATTGCAGTTGGTAGATGAGCAATACCAAACCAAAGGTCGAGAATTGCTTATACGTATTGTGTCCATGTTAATCAAAATGGCTCGTAGGTAGGTTCGGGCACGCACGCGGGCACCAGAAGAGGTTATGCAATAGATCTAATTTCCTCAAGTAGGCTTATAAACCATGTGCGATGATATCGTGAAGGTGAATGAGTCCTATAATCTTGTTTTTGGGAGTAAGGACTGGAAGGACTGTGATTCTTTTGTCTTTGTTCATTTCCATTTCTTTCATGGCATTCCAGGCTAAAACATCAGGAGTGGTAAAACGGAAATTTCGAGTCATGACCTCTCCTATGGGAAATTCGATTGCCTTTGTTCCTTCTCTCTGTAAAAGGCGGCCTAAGTCCCCGTCAGTGAATATCCCAGCCAATGTTTGGTCTTCCCCTTGTATGAGAATGCAACCACACCTTTTGCCAGAAAGTTCGGTTAAGATGTTTTTTATCAAGTCCTGAGAGGTACATAAGGGAATGCGACTTCCTGTAAGCATGAGATCTTTGACTTTGACTATCATTCTCTTTCCTATTCTCCCTGAAGGGTGGTTCAGCATGTATTGATCTACCTGGAATTTTTCATGCATGAGAGCGACGGTAAGCAGGTCTCCAAAAAGCATTTGAAAAATGGTTGACATCGTAGGGGTCATATCGAAAGGGCATAATTCATGCTGAAATGGAAGAAGAACGATGTGATCCGAAGCATTCGCAATGCGCGATTTTGAAGTACATAGGATAGAAATAACCGTTCCGCCTTTATTGTGGATGGCAGGGATAAGGTCGATCAGCTCATCACTTTCTCCACTTTTACTAAAAATGAGAACGGTATCACCAGGAAACACAATTCCTAAATCGCCATGAACAGCATCCATTGCTGATAAATACAATGCCTTTATCCCTATGGAAGCGATAGTGAGAGCTATTTTTTTTGCAATAAGACCACTTTTCCCAACGCCAGTGAAAATGATGGTACCTGTAGAATTCTTCAAAAAATGAACGATTTTTTCGATCGATTCTATATCGATATTAGCAAAGAAAAATTCAGTGTAGAGACGTTGTTTATTGATGAGATCTTTTAACATATGCCCGTATTTTTGACTGGATTTTAAACAATGGAGATTTTAGTCTTAACTAAAAAAATTAATGGACATTATATGAGAGATCTCATTCCAATTGCAATAGCAAAAGGAGATGGTATTGGCCCCGAGATAATGGAAGCCACCTTATTTATCCTCAAAGAATCTGGCTCCCCTCTAGAAATTCAAGAAGTTGAAATTGGAGAAAAAGTATATTTACGAGGCGAACTTACCGGTATTGACCCTTCTTTATGGGATGTCGTTCGCCATTCCAAAGCATTTCTTAAAGCCCCCATTACCACTCCTACAGGAGGTGGTTTTAAAAGCGTAAATGTCGCTATTCGAACTGCTTTAGGACTTTATGCCAACGTTCGACCTTGTATCGCTTATGCTCCTTATGTGCAAACGAAACACCCAGGAATGAATGTCGTCATTATTCGCGAAAATGAAGAAGATCTTTATATGGGGATTGAATACCAACCCACCAGGGATACATTTGAAGCGTTAAAGATGATGACGTATAACGGATGTGAAAGAATCATCCGGTATGCCTTTGAATATGCACGCACCTATCATCGTAAGAAAGTAACTTGTTTTACGAAAGATAATATTTTGAAATTCACCGATGGGTTGTTTCATAAAGTGTTTGATGTCATTGGAATGGAATATCCAGAGATCGAAAAAGAACATTGGATCATCGATATAGGATCCGCGAAATTAGCTGATACACCCACTGTGTTTGACATCATAGTCACCCCCAATTTATACGGAGATATCATTTCAGATATTGCTGCTCAAATTGCTGGTTCAGTGGGTCTTGCAGGCTCTGCAAATATTGGCACAGCAGGAGCCATGTTCGAAGCGATCCACGGATCTGCTCCTCGTCGAGCAGGACAAAATCTCGCAAATCCTTCAGGGCTTTTGCTAGCCGCTGTGCAAATGTTAGTCCACATCGGATTAGTCGAGAAAGCAACATTAATTCAAAATGCTTGGCTTCGAACATTGGAAGAAGGGATTCACACCTATGATATTTTCAATGAAAAAACCAGCAAAGAAAAAGTGGGAACAAGAGAATTTGCCCGGGCTGTTGCCAATCGTCTTGGAAAAAAACCAGAGATACTCCTTCCTGCTCACTATGCGAAAAATAAAGCTAGCCCTGTACCGAAAAATTCTTGGTCAAAATCAACCAAAGAACTAATTGGTGTGGATATTTTTATTGAATGGAATTCCGTAGAAAAAGAGCTTTCTTCTGTGTTAACCGCATTGTCTCATACATCACTCCAATTGCAATCTATCGGGAATCGTGGAGTAGAAGTATGGCCTACAAAACTACCAGAGACCCTCTGTTCTGACTGCTGGCGATGCCGATATATGAGAAAAGAGAAAAGCCATTCGTTGCACCAGGATGACGTTCTCTCTCTTTTACAGCTTCTTACCCAACACAAAATGGACATTGTGCAAGTGCATTATTTATTTATCATTGATCATCAAAAGAAGTATAGCGGAGCAACTAATGAAGATTAATTAATTAATTTATTTATTAAAAAAAATAGAAAAAAACTTCTAGTCACATCTCTCCACCCTCGAATTCGACGAGTTCGGTATGGTAATACCGATTTTCATCTAATTCCCCCTCTTGTTTAGCAATGTATACCGTTACCGCCGCATCTCCTAAAATATTGAGCGTTGTTGTCATCATATCTCGAAAACGATCAATTCCGGCTAAAATAGCAAGCCCTTCAAGAGGAAGACCAACAGCGGCAAGAACTGCTGATAACATAATAAATCCTCCACCAGGAACTCCTGCTGTTCCAATAGCTGAGAAAGTGGCAGTAATCACTAAAGTCACGTAAGTGTAAGGAGTAAAATCGATTCCATATGCATGAGCGATAAAAATTGCGCTCATCGCTTGGTAAATAGCGCCTCCATTCATATTCATGGAGATCCCGAGCGGGAATACAAATCCGGAAATATTTTTTGAAACCCCTAAATTTTCTTGCGCACAATGCATAGCAACGGGAAGAGTAGCTGCACTGCTACAAGTGGAAATAGCCATCATAATGGCATCTCTCATTCCTTTAAAAAAAGGTTGCAGTTTTAAGTTTCCAAACCCTCTTAGAATAATTCCATAGGTGCAAAACAAGTGGATCAAACACGCAACGTAATAAACCAATAAAAACTTTAACAATGGAAACAAAAGAGTAAGACCAAAAGTACCCACCACCCACGCCATGATTCCAAATACTCCAATAGGAGAAAATTCCATGACTAAAGACGTGAGACGATACATTACATCGGCAAGAGACTCCAACAATAGCAATAAAGGCTTACCTCTAGATCCAGAGAAGTTAATGGCTATCCCTAAAAAAATCGAAAATACAATGATCTGTAAAATATTTCCGTTAACCATTGCTGCAATGGGGTTGCTGGGAATAATGGAAAGGATAATCTCACTAAAAGACGTCGTTTTTTTCTCCACAACATTTGTCGTGTGAAGGCTCAATTCTTCCCCTAAATTAAAAATATCTGCTAAAAAAATGGCAATGGCAATGGCAATCAATGTGGTCACTAAGTAGATACCAATGGATTTTCCTCCTACCCTCCCCAATTTCTTTGGATCGTGAATGCTAGCAATTCCAACTGTCATTGAGGATAAAATGAGGAGCACGATGATCATGTTGATCATGTTCAAAAATAAAGTCCCCAAAGGCTTTAAATAGACTGCATCTTTACCAAGAAAAAATCCCACTATAGCGCCTAACAAAAGGGCTAAGAAAATTTTCATCCACAACTTCATGTTTTAATCCTTTTTTCGGCCTTCCGCAAAAAATGGAGCCATTCTTCTTGTCCAGCCATGATTTGTAGCTCGAGTTCTACCCACAAAATTGGCAAAGCAAGGGAAGGAATTTGTCCTAATTTAACTTGATCCTTTTCTGTACAAATGACATATTTTGCCCCCTTCATGAAACTTGCTTGTGCAAAAAACTTTAAATATTTTTCTTCTATCGCTTCATGATCAGTCAAAATATACTCATGGACAACGAGATATCCAATTTTTTTCAAAGTGTTTCGAAAAGATTCTGGATTGGCAATTCCGCAAAACATACCAACAGGAGTTCCTTCGGGAATTGTTACAGAATTTCCTTCCAAATCGCGAATTGCGGATACATGAGCTTGCGATCCTACAACGGGAGCTGAGCTGAGATGTGCCAATTGTTTCTTCACATCCATAAACTGCTCCAAGCTATGGATATGATTGATTATAATCAAATCAGCTCGATGCAAAGAGCGAATATCTTCACGCAAGAATCCTCTAGGAAGAAGATATCCTTGTCCAAATGGATCAGCAACATCAATGACAACAATATCGAAATCTCTTGCTAGCCTTCGATGTTGCATACCATCATCCAAAAAAATGGCTTGCACCCCTGCTTTTGCAGCAAAAAAGGAGGCTTTTCTTCGATCACCCCCAACGATGATAAAAGCTTTTGGCAAACGCCTTGCCAATAAAAATGCTTCATCACCGCAATAGCTTGCGGGAAAGAGAGAACCATTTCCTTCAGACAATAGCAATGGCTGCCCCAATTTTTCTGCTTTAGATCGGTATCCTCTCGTAAGAATTGCAATAGGAAAACGGTTGTAAAATGTCTGTGCGAGCAAGAGAGTAACAGGAGTTTTTCCTGTACCACCAGTAACGATATTTCCCACACTGATGACTAACGGCACTGGGGAAACATATTGTCGCATCACCCCTATTTCGTATAAAAAATTGCGAAATTTAACACAGCATCCATACACCCAACTGAGGGGCAATAGTAACGTCTTGATTAAAAAAGGAAAAATTCCTCGCCGGTTTCCTCGCAAGACATTGATTAAATATAATTCTATTTTGCTATTCATTAATGAATGAACATTGGAGTTCGGAATATTTTGAGACAGATTCTTCAATAGGATTCGAGTAAAATAATATTTCTTCAATTTGTTCAATCAACAGGTGGATAGCAACCATATGTACTTCTTGAATCCTATCTGAAGTGGAAAAACCATCGATGAGCAATTCCAAATCGGCAAATTCTTTCAACTGTCCTCCCCCTTTACCTAAAAAAGCGATGGTATAAAGTTGTTGTCTTTTTGCTTCTTCAAAAGCTCTGATAATATTTAGAGAATTGCCACTTGTCGTCAATCCAACGAAAATGTCTCCTTTCTTGCCATATGCTTGAACCCCTCTTGCAAAGACCCATTCAAAACCCAAATCATTTCCTACACACGTTAAATGACCTGATTCAGACAAAGCAATCGCTGGCAATGCACGTCTTGTTTTTCGAAAAATACCAGTCAATTCTTCTGCAAAATGAGAAGCATCGCATAAGCTTCCCCCATTTCCCGCTACAATGACTTTGTTGCCGTTCTGAAAGCAATCAGCTAGCATTCGAGAGGCATTTTCTAAAAAAGCCAAGGAAGAGGGAAGTCTTAATTGTTCGAGAGCCTTTGAACAATCATCAATGGCTAGTAATAATTTTTTTTTCATAGAGAATGCTTCTCAAACTATTAAATCGAATATTTTATTCTGACAACTCTGTCAACTGTACTAATTAATGTAACAAAAGAATGCATTTCATCCCAGCACTAAGAGGGTGTTTTGTAATTCTAATAAACCTCTAAAGAGGTCTCTAAGAAAGAGACCTATTCCAAAAAAATGGGATTTTTCGTATAAAGAGTTATTTCTTTAAAAGGAACTTATGCGCGATTCTATTTTTTATTCTGCTTTCCGGGCCCTAGCCGTATCATTTTGCGTGGTCATTGGCCTTTTTTTAGGATTTATTTGTTTAACATTTCTTCTAGGAATGCTATCCACAGGCACTGTCGAACAGAAGCTCACCCCTACATTCACAGAAGAAATTCTTCCCAATGCCAAGGGAAAAAGAGAATCTCTAGCGTCGACCACACCCATTATTTTACAGGTCAATATAGAGGGAATTATAGGAACGGACCAGCTTAGCGAAGAAACCGTTCGCAATCAACTGATCGAGTCCCGCGAAGGAAACTATAAAAACGATCGAGTCAAGGGAGTCCTTGTGTATATCAATACTCCAGGCGGAACCGTGACAGGAGCAGATGGGATTTATCGAGCACTAAAAGAATATAAACAAAAATATCAAGTGCCCATCTTTGCCTACGTAGACGGCCTGTGTGCTTCAGGAGGAATGTACGTAGCCTTAGCCGCGGACAAAATCATCGCCACTGAAACGAGTCTAATTGGTAGTGTAGGTGTCATTGCGCCTGCCTTTGTCAATGTGACAAAACTTTTAGAAAAAATTGGAGTAGATGCTCTGACAATTTCTGCTGGAAAGGGAAAAGATGCATTAAATCCATTGCGCCCATGGAAACCAGGAGAAGAAAAAAATTATGTGGAACTCATTGATTTCTTTTATGACCATTTTGTCAATCTAGTGGCCAATAACAGAAAAGATTTGAGTAGAGAAAAACTTGTGCAAGAGTATGGAGCCCACATTTTTCCAGCACCTCTCGCGCAAGAATATGGTTTTATTGATAAGAGCGGTATGTCTCTTGCAGATACACTGCAAATCCTCGCCGATGCAGCTGGAATCACTGATGATCAATACCAAGTAATTCGTCTAGAACACAAAGGGTGGTGGAAAACTTTATTTTCCAGCAAGACGAGCCTCTTACAAGGAAAAATCGAACATCAGCTTACTATTTCACCAGAAATCGATATTCAATTTCGCAACCAATTTCTTTATCTTTATACACCGTAATATACTACCGAAGTGGATAAAATCTATATTCTAGACGCCTCTGGGTATATTTATCGCTCTTACTTTGCCATTCGCCAAATGACAAATGATCGAGGAGAATCGACCAACGCCTTGTTTGGATTTATTCGCTCCGTCATAAAATTGATCCGTGATTTTCAACCTACACATATGGTAGCCGTCTTTGATGGTCCTTCCAACGTGCAGTCGCGAACCGCATTATATGCAGACTATAAAGCGCACCGCAAAGAAATGCCAAAAGATCTTCTTCCTCAAATTCTATGGGCACAACAGCTTTGTCCATTATTGGGAATCCCAGAACTTATGATTCCTGGAGTAGAAGCGGATGACACAATCGCAAGCGTAGCAGTATGGGCAGCAAAGCAAGGAGCCACAGCTTATGTTTGTACAAGCGATAAAGATTTAACTCAAATTGTCACTGATCAGATTCTCATTCTCAATTCCTTCAAAGAAAACGCTATTTTAGGCCCTCGTGAAGTAGAAGAGCAATACGGAGTTTTTCCCCATCAAATGATCGATTTTTTAGCCATTACGGGTGATGCGTCCGATAATATACCTGGCCTATCTGGGTTTGGACCTAAGACAGCGGCTGATCTTCTCAAAAAATTTGGCACTCTTGACTACATTTTGAGCCACCCAATGGACATTCCCGGCAAAAAAAAACAAGAAACTTTAGTGGCAGAAAAAGAAAAAGTACTTCTTGGAAGACGGTTAGTAACAATTGATACTACTATTCCCTTCCCAAAAGAAATTTCTTTTTTTGCAATACAAACTCCTTTTTATGAACGACTGCGTGAATTCTATACTTACATGAATTTTTCTTCCTTATTGCGAGAAATAGAAATTCACCGCAAAGAAGAAGAAAAGGAAGTACCTCAGCCTCATGCCACAAAACAGACCAATTATGTTCTCATCAATGATGTCGATTCTTTGGATGCTTTGGTTGCCTTTCTTCTTACCCAAACTGAAATTTGTATCGATACAGAAACAACAGATATTCATCCTCTTCGCGCTGCATTAGTCGGAATTGGTCTAGGCGTCCATCCAGGAACTGCATGGTATATCCCATGCAACGGAAATATGGATAAAACACTTGTTCTTTCAAAGTTAAAGCCTTTATTAGAAAACAAGGCAATTGGATTTTATGGTCACAATCTCAAATACGACTTACATGTATTAAAAAATCATGAAATTGCTATTCCCCATATTTCATTTGACACGATGCTGGCCTCCTATTTATTACATTCTCATAGTCGGCAGCATTCCCTTGATTCTTTAACATTAGAATTATTCGCTAAAGTAAAGATTTCTTTTCAAGAACTCGTTGGCAAAGGAAAAAACCAACTTCCTCTCGAAAAAATCGCAATAGAAAAAGTATGTGAATATTGCTGTGAAGATGTCGACTATACTATGCGACTTCGGGAATTTTTTGTTCGAAAAATTGAAGAAAGAGGTCTCCATTCGTTGTTTTATTCTCTTGAGTTGCCGTTGTTGTCAGTCTTAGCAAAAATGGAGAGGAATGGGATTTTCGTCGAACGGTCCTATCTTTCTGATTTATTGCAACAATTTGAAAAACAAATCTATCGATTAGTGGAAGAAATCCATCAATTAGCAGACGAAAAATTCAACGTCAATTCACCGAAACAACTGGCTTCTATTTTATTTACAAAACTAGGAATTCGACCCCCTAAAAAAATTGCCAGTGGTTTCTCTACTAATGCCGAAGTCCTCGAGAGCCTAAAATATGAACACCCAATAGCCGAAAAATTACTCGAGTATCGATCTCTAGAAAAACTTCGTTCCACCTATGTAGAAGCTCTCCTCGAAGACGTTCATCCCAGGAGCAACCGAATCCATTGCACATTCAATCAATCAGTGACAGCAACCGGACGCCTTTCATGCCAAAACCCAAATTTGCAAAATATTCCGGTTCGCACTCCTGTGGGAAGGCAAATTCGAGAAGCTTTTCGCCCTCAATTATCGAATTGGAATTACCTTACCGCAGATTATTCTCAAATAGAACTTCGAATTTTAGCTCACTTGAGTGAAGATCCAATTCTGATGGAAGCTTTTTTACAAAACGAAGATATTCACACCTTTACTGCTTCTCAAATTTTTAACATCCATTTAGAGCAAGTCTCAAAAGAACAAAGAACACAGGCTAAAACTGTCAATTTTGGAATCATGTATGGACAACAAGCATTCGGACTATCCCAACAGCTTGGAATTAATCCAAAAACCGCCGCTCTTTTTATCGAAAAATACTTTGAGCGATATGAAAAAGTGAAAAAATTTATTGATGCAAGTAAGGAAAAAGCGCATCAGACGGGAAAAGCTGTGACATTACGAGGAAGGGAACGACTCATTCCAGAAATCACTAGTTCAAATGTCATGATTCGCTCCATGGCCGAGCGATTAGCAGTAAACACCCCTATCCAAGGTACGCAAGCTGATTTAATTAAGATGGCAATGCTAGAAATCGACCGAAAATTGGGAGAAAGGAAATTGCGCACAATGATGATCTTGCAAATTCACGACGAGCTCATTTTTGAAGTCCCCGATGAAGAATTACTCGAAGTAAAGGAACTTGTAAAAAATACCATGATGACTATTTTTCCATTAAAAGTTCCCTTAGTAGTCGATATTCATATTGGCAAAAATTGGAAAGAATGTTACATTTAAAAAAAGTGGCCGTGACAGGCGGTCTTTCTTGTGGCAAATCCTCGGTCGTTCGCATCTTTCAAGAACTTGGTGCTTATGTTGTTAGTGCTGACACAATTGTTCATCAGTTGTTGTCTTCCGATGCGGACCTTGGTCGAGATATCGTTCATTTGCTAGGACCTACTATTTTACGTAATAAGGAAATCGATCGATCTCAAATTGCCCGCATTGTATTCCATGATCAAAAAATGTTGGGTATACTTGAAAATTTATTGCATCCAGCAGTTTATGCAGAAATTCAACGTCAATACGAAAAGCAGCTTGATAGCTCTTCACCTCCTCCTCTTTTTATTGCAGAGGTTCCTTTGTTATTTGAAAGTCATGGTCAACCAAATTTCGATCAAACAATTGTCGTATCGGCAAATCCAACACTGTGTTGTACGCGCTTTATGAAATCGACAGGAAGTGATGAAAGCGAATACAAGTGTAGGATGAGTCATCAAATGCCCTTGGAAAACAAAATGAAACTTGCAGACCATGTCATTTTTAACAACGGCACTTTCGATGAACTTAAAGAACAAACTCGTCAGGTATATCACCATTTAAATATTCATTAATCCGGAGATAGTCTCTAATGGACCAGGAAAAAACATTTTCAGATGCGGCTTATGAAAACCAAGCTTCTGATAACCAGAAAAATCACGACAAAAATAATAACGAATCAATACAACCTGAGGTAATTACTAAAATTGCCGATATCCAACGCATGGATATCGATGAATTGAGTCAATTTGGAAAAAATATGGGGTTAAAGCATATTGCTTCATTGACTAAATCTCAAATGGTGTTCGAAATCGTTAAAGCTATTTCTGATAATCCTAGAGAAGTTCTCTATGGGGAAGGTGTTTTAGAAATTCTTCCCGATGGCTTTGGCTTTCTCCGCTCGCCCAATTATAACTATCTTCCCTCAGCGGAAGATATCTATGTTTCACCCGCACAAATTCGCCGATTTGATTTAAAAAAAGGAGATACTTTATGCGGTACTATTCGTCCTCCACGAGATAAAGAAAAATTCTTTGCTTTATTGAAAGTCGATAAAATCAATGGAAAATTACCAGAAAAAGCAAAAGAGCGAATCTTATTTGAAAATTTAACTCCACTTTATCCTGATGAGCGGATTCTCATGGAGACCACAAAAGATCGATTGTCAACCAGGGTTCTCGATCTTTCAGCTCCGGTTGGAAAAGGACAAAGAGGTCTTATCGTTGCTCCTCCCCGATCAGGAAAAACAATTTTGATGCAAAATATGGCAAATGCAATTGCCATCAATAATCCGGAAATTATTTTGATTGTTTTATTAATTGATGAGCGTCCTGAAGAAGTAACCGACATGCAAAGAATTGTAAAAGGTGAAGTGATTTCTTCGACTTTTGACGAACCCCCCGAAAGACACGTGCAAGTAGCAGAAATGGCCATTGAAAAAGCACGTCGATTAGTCGAACATGGAAATGACGTCGTCATCTTGTTAGATTCCATTACACGATTGGCACGCGCCTATAATACGATTCAACCCCATTCAGGAAAAATCTTAACAGGAGGAATCGACGCGAATGCCTTACATAAACCAAAACGGTTCTTCGGCGCCGCTCGGAATATCGACCAAGGAGGCTCCTTAACTATTATCGCGACAGCTCTTATCGATACCGGTTCTAGAATGGATGAGGTTATTTTTGAAGAATTCAAAGGAACTGGAAACTGGGAAGTAGTATTGGATCGCCGTCTTGCAGATCGGAGAGTCTATCCCGCTATTGATCTCATTAAAAGCGGTACGAGAAAGGAAGAATTACTTTACCATCCGAATGAATTGGAAAAGGTATATGCGCTTCGACAAGCTGTTGCTGATTTGGCTCCTTTAGACGCTATGAAGCTAGTATTAAAGCGTTTAGAGAAAACTAATAACAACATCGAATTTCTCCTTTCCATGAAAGAATAATATTCTAAAATATGAATCTATCTCGATATCGAGATAGATTCATATTCATTCATAGGAGAAAATATGTTCATTACGCCATTAAGTACTCCGATAAAACAAACAGATAGAGTGGAAAGGGTTGGCCAAAAGCAACCTAACTCTGACTTCTCTATTACTGAAGAGAGAGAGAAAAGAACTTCTGCTGTCTATCAGAAAATAAGAAAACAAGATGATAGAGAAGAGAGAGCGGAATCTCTACTGCCATATCTTGATCAATTACCTCTTGATCAAATATTAGAGTTATTAGAATCCTGATCATTCACTTCCGTTATTAGACCTATTTATTCTGATCCTCTAACGTGTCGTGGTAGAACTGTGTTAGGTCCTTTTTCAATTGGATTAAGGACGGCCGATAGATGTACATCATATGACCTGCATCATAATTCTTCATGGTAATATGGTTGAGCAGTGTCGGATCGAGTCCTAAATGATTAAAAGTATACTCTGTTGCATAAATAGGAGTGGCAAGATCGAAATACCCATTGGCAACAAATGTGCGCAAAAAGGGATTTTTTGTGAGGACACTTCGAAGCGTCTCCGCTACATTTAGATATTGGTTCCGACTGCCGTAATCCCATTTGGAATAAATTTCGGCAAGAACTTCATACGGCTCTTCTTTTTTCCACTGTAATTCGGTTGCTACATATTGATTAAAAGTAGATGTAAATGCTCCTATAATCACATCGAGGCTTGGGTCATATTCAAAATATTCTCCCACAAGATTTGCATCTATTCCTTTAAAACGGCTATCAAATCGTCCTACAGTTCTCTTTTCATTCCGCAATAACTCTTTTGTGAAATGGGAAGTATCAATTCGCAAATTGCTCCTTTCTACATATTCTGGTGTTAATCCAGTGAATTGAGCAATTTGTTTCGCAATGTATTTTTTTTCGGAAGAAGATAGTGCATCTCCTTTAAAGAGAGCTAAAGAGTATTCATTAATAACAAATTCTTTTGCTTTTTGAAAAGTATCCAAAAAATTGGATTGCAAGGGGGCTGATAATTTTTTGTGGTACCACGCTGTAGCAGTATAACTTGGCAAAATGAGAAGATAAGGTAAATCATTTCCCGCAGCGAAGTCTATAGATTGAAAATTGAGCACGGTGGAAATAAAGACTAATCCATTCGTGTAGATATACATATTATCATGCAAATATCCAGCTAGAGCAGCTGCTCGGGTTGTGCCGTAACTTTCACCCACAATAAATTTAGGTGATTCCCAACGATGAAAACGGGTGATATACAATCGGATAAATTCTGCTATGATTTTGATGTCTTCTTGTGTTCCATAGTATTTGTCTGCTTCTCCTACAGGAATTGCTCGACTGAATCCCGTTGATATGGGGTCTATAAACACTAAATCGGTTGTATCTAATAGAGAAAATTCATTGTCAGTTAAATGATAAGGGGGTAAAGCATCTCCATTTTCATTGAGATCCACTCTCTTGGGACCTAGTATACCAAGGTGCAACCAAATGGAAGAAGATCCAGGCCCTCCATTAAAACAAAATGTAATCGGGCGATTCGATTTTGCTTCTTCTCCGTCCTTCGTGTAGCTGATATAAAACATACTTGCTTTTGGCTGGCACTTGTCATTATTGAGAATAAGAGTTCCTGCTACAGCTGTATAGTCAATGGACTGCCCTTGTACGATAATTCGATGTTTTGTTTCGTTATATTCTTCTTTTTCTTGGCAAGATTTTTTGTCTGCTTCAGTTTCTGTAGATTTAGAAGCTTTTTCTCCCTTTTCTTCCGAATAAGCAGGGTCCCATCTAACCAGAAAAAGAACAAAAAGAAACAATCTAAAATATTTCAACTTGGTATTCATATAATCTCCTTTAGATCTTTGATAGAAAGGAGAATGGCTCCCCCTTTTTGCATGTATTCCAATGCTTGTTCGGAATCATTAGGTTGAAGGTTGACTCCTTTGCAGGCATCAACGATAACATATGATTGAAAACCCAACTGCAAAGCATCGAGAACAGAAAACTTTACACAATAGTCTGTAGCCAATCCAGCAAAAAAGAGTGTATTAACTCCCTTATCGCGAAGATAAAATTCCAAACCAGTAGCCTGATAATGTCCATTATCAAAAAAAGCGCTGTAGCTATCAATAAATGGATTTGTCCCTTTGTAGAATACTTTGTCCACGCAAGTCGTATCCCATCCGGAAACAAATTCTGCTCCCCAACTTCCTTGCTCGCAATGCACTGGCCATAACGTTTGATTCAATCCCCCAATTGCAATTTCATCTCCAGGTTTTTTACCCGAGTGATTGCTAGCAAAACTCACATGATCAGATGGATGCCAATCTTTAGTAGCAAGAATGAGATCAAAAGGATAATGAACCATCTCATCGATTAAAGGGAGGATTCGATCCCCCTCTACGACTGGTAATGATCCGCCAGGAACAAAGTCATTTTGCATATCTACGATAAGGAGAGCTTTCATGACTACTCTTCGATGGAACGGCGAATATTCTGGATCAATTGGATTTTTACATTGTTATAGTTTTGTTCCAATCCGACTACATACACATGAGGATTTAAAAATCTTTTTATTCCAACAGAAAATTTCTTCAATTCTTTTTGTGTATATTCTCGAATATCTCGTAAGGGAGGACAAGAATATACGCATCGTCCTTTTTCAAAAATTGGCAACAAAAGATCTACACTTGAAACATTTTTCTTAAGAACGCGGACGTGTGTGGAATCGAAAGGATTCACAATGTGATAATCATCCGAAGGGGCCATTTCTATATCATAAATCATATCTGCTATATTTTCCCCATCCGAATAGAATCGTTTTACCTGAAGTATTCCAGGATTGGAAATTTTTAACATTTGTTCAGATAATTTCAACTTATATTTCCATTTCTTTCCAGGATCTCGAATAGCAGACAATTTATAGACTCCATCTAAAGCGGGTTGATCTTTTGCTGTGACTAGGTTCGTCCCCACACCCCAAATGGTAATTTTAGCTCCTTGCCTTTTAAGCTCGTTGATGATCATTTCATCCAACTCATTGCTTGCAACAATAACGGCATCTTGAAATCCGGCATCATCGAGTAATTTTCGGCTGCGGATACTTAAATCAGCGAGATCCCCTGAATCGAGACGGATACCCAGCAGTTTTTTTCCCTGTTTTTTGAGTGTCTTTCCTACTTGAATGGCCTTCTTTACCCCTTCAATAGTGTCATACGTATCAACTAAAAAAATGCAATTATCGGGAAGGTGTTTAGCATATACCTGAAAAGATTCCAACTCATCATCGAATACCATGACCCAACTATGTGAATGAGTCCCCTTTACCGGAATTCCGAATAACTTTCCCGCTAGAACGTTTGAAGTAGAATCACATCCCCCAATATAGCAAGATCGACTTGCAGTAAGAGCCCCATCTACTCCTTGTGCTCTTCGCAAACCAAATTCCATAATTGGTTCTCCTTGTGCAGCAATGCATATACGGGCTGCTTTTGTGGCTATCAACGTCGGGAAATTAATTAAATTAAGAAGAGGACTTTCAAGTAATTGACATTCCACAAGGGGAGCTTGCACCCGGACAAGAGGTTCATAAGGGAAAACGACCGTCCCTTCAGGAACGGCATCGAGATTTCCTGTAAATCGCAAATGGCTTAAATAATCGAGAAATTTTTTTTCAAAAAAAGGTTCTCCGTTTTCTTTTTGGATAGTTTCTAAATAAGCAAGATCGGATGACTCAAAAGCGAATTTTTCTAGAAAACGAACTACCCTCTCTAGACCAGCTGCAACGGTAAATCCCCCTTTAAAAGGCATTTTTCGAAAAAAAAGATGAAAAACTGATTCTTTTTTATCGAGTCCCGCCTTCCAATATCCATAAGCCATTGACAATTGATAAAAGTCGGTGAGCAATGCTTGGGGTTGATCATAAAAGGATGAAGACATAAACCTTAACGAGGTTGGGGTTTGAGCAATTGGTCTCTTTCGCCCTTCAACAAATTAAGCTCCTCTTTTAGTTTATTTTCCCTCATTTCTCTTTGGCGAATCATTTCAACCTCTCCCCCATATGCGTCCCAATCAGCGATCATGAAATCTTGCCCTTCGACCCTTTCCTGCATTGTGTGAAGTTGGCTTGTCTTTAATTGATGCTCTAATTGTTTAATTTTCTGATCAACGCCTTGTAATTCATTTTCTCGCGAAAATGCTTTCAATTCCGATAATAGACAAAGAATGGCGATACAAGAAGTGATAAATTTCATATATACCGAAGTGAACTCAAAATTTGGTTTTGGATATTAGAGGTCCATTGTTTCTACCCGAATCTTAAAAGAAAAGCGAAAAACTTGCAATTCGAGAACCTATTGTTATAAAATAATCTCATGCAAACCTTTTTTTCCCTCTTATTGTTTTTTTGCTTTTTCTCTACATCCCTGCGGTCTGAACTCCTTTTCCTTCGAGATCACTTTTCAAAAGCACAATCTGGAGATTATATCGTAGCTCTTGTTAATAAAACGGTTACTCTAATGCATATCCACGATAGACAGGGCAACACTGTAACGATTGAGGAAATTTCCATACCGAGCAGTAGATGCTCTCCTGAGACAGATTGGAAAAAATGGGTGGCTCAAGGTGCTCCCAAACATTCCTCTTGGGTAATCTATGACATTGATTTGCAATCGGGTCAGCTTCTCCGTTATTACTCCTTTACAAAAAAAAATTGGTTTGAAATTCCAGATACGGATCATTTTCTCTCTACCTTGTTACGCCTTACGTTTGTAAAAATCCCCGATCATGCCCGAAAAAAAATTGGAAAAGTCTCCCCTGTTGCAGATGATCCTCGAAATTTCTGGCAACCAAAAATGGTAGTCAATGGGCAATTCATTCCAACTGTTTTCTTTGATGCGTGGCAAGCGAAATGGCCCAAAGACGGTGGAGAGTTGTCCGGAAAAACCATCGAAATGTATTTACCCCAAGATGATGAAGCTTATCTTTCTTATTTTCCCTATTGGTTACAAATTAAGGGTATGATAGGAAAAGCGACTATTCGCATTATTGATTCCGGTCATGACCTCCAATCAATAAAACTGTTTCCCCCTTCTACTATACCAAATTTTGAAATCACTTCGGTGTAAAACAGCAAGTTATAAACAATTGTCGACAAGCGATTGTAGACCCCTCCAATACATACGTTTACAAATCTATCTCCCTCTATTAAAAATCCGTAATATTCTTACTCACAATTAGTTAGAGAAAATGCAATTTTCTACACAAAAGCTATTTTTGTGTCTTTACCCCTTTATTTTGAAGGAAAAGAAAAAAGTTATGATCAACAAATGAACAATTTTTCCACAAAATATTCTATTCATTTTCTATCAAATAGAAAAATAAACAAGTTGTTATTTCACAAGAAATGAGATATGATAGTGCATTCTTTTCATAAATGGTTTTCCCTCATGATATTTAAACATACACGAACCTATTCATTAAGAACCTCCCGTCAGATTCTAAAAAATTCTTACTCTTGGTATAAAAAAAAATACACACAATTCAATGCAGAGGTAACTCGCTCATGGGAAGAGCTCCTAGATAAACTAGACAAGGCCATTCTCCGAAAAGATCGGAGTGAAGCTCATTCTTTAGCTCGTCAAGCGGAACAATTTAACTCCACCCATTTCAAAAAAAGCATTTTTTCTTACTTGATAGAAACAATCATTGCAATTGTAGTCGCTCTAGTAGTTGCAACCGTCATCCGTCAAGTCTGGTTTGAACTATATGAAATTCCGACCGGTTCCATGCGTCCAACATTTCGAGAGCAAGATAATCTTACTGTCACAAAAACGGCTTTTGGCATTAATGTTCCTCTCCAAACAGAACATTTTTATTTCGATCCCCATCTCGTCCAAAGAGCAAGTGTATTTATTTGGTCTGGCGATGGAATTGCTCATCTAAATTCTGATTCGACGTTCATGTGGATTTTCCCCTACACAAAACGATACATTAAACGATGCATGGGAAAACCAGGAGATACCCTCTACTTTTATGGAGGAAAAATATATGGATACGATCAAGAAGGAAATGATTTAGTAGAACTTCGCGATAATCCATGGCTAACTCATATAGAACATATTCCTTTCACAAATTTTGAAGGAAGACGCTCTTATACCAATACAGGAGGACTGCGGTCAGTCCCTGAAGCTATTTTTCACCACTTTAATAAAGGCATTGGAAGACTTCGTTTTTTTAAAGACAAGATAGAGGGAGAAATATTTGATGGAAAGGAGTGGATAAAAGATAATCCTGTGGCGCAAAGTCATCCCCACACAACAATCCAGACTTACAGTGATTTTTGGGGAATAAAAAACTTTGCCATCGCAAGAATACTAAACAAAGAACAACTGCAATCGATAACCCCTTATGTTCCAGACGAACTTCCTGAAGGGATCCTATATCTCGAGTTACGCCACACTCCAAGCTTAACCGCCCCCTCTCCCCTATTATCTGAAAGAATGGGTGTGACAATCAAAGGATTTTCCACCGTGATTCCTTTGCAAGAAAAACATTTGCACGCATTGATGAATCATATGTACACCTGCCGATTCGTAGTACGTGATGGGCAAGTAAGTGCCTATCGGGAAGGAGGGACCAAATTTTATCCTACAAGTCCTACACTTGACCATCTTTCAGACGGCACATACGAATTTTATTTTGGTAAAGCCTACCAAATTGGTTGGGGAGGAATTGCATCTCTTCTTCCCCCCGATCATCCTATCTATGAATTTGACCCCACATATATTCAAAAGTTGTTCAATATTGGGATAGAGATGAACACACAAGTAGAACCACATAGTAGGAATCAACCCTTTTTCCCAAGCCGATATATTTATTTTCGCGATGGAGATTTATATGCATTAGGTGGACTGCTCATGGAAAAAGCTGACCCCATCCTTATTGATTTTCTCTCAAATGAACAGAAAAAAGAGGAAAAATCCACTGCAAAAAACCCTTACGTGGCATTCAAAGATTCTGGTCCACCAATCACTCCTGAAGGGCAATTAGACAAAAATTTTATAAAAACATTTGGTCTTTATATTCCTGAGAAACACTATTTAGCCTTAGGGGATAATCACGCCATGAGCCAAGACAGTAGGTATTTTGGCCCTATTCCTGAAGCAAACTTACAAGGTGCTCCTTCTCTTATCATATGGCCTCCAGGACCTCGATGGGGAATTCCAAATCAAAAACCTTACCCTCTTTTGACTTTTCCTCGGCTAATGATTTGGGGTACCGCAGCTATAATTGCTCTTATTTGGTTCTTATTCCATCGCTACTCTCTTAAAAAACCCATTTTTACAAAACTTTCTAAAAAGTAATCTGGATGCATCGGATGAAAAGTATTTGGTATATTTTCCTCATCTTTTTTTGTACCTTGATTGCGCAAGGCTATGCCCATCGTCGCCATGAGTCATCTGATTCTTACTATCAACTGTCTGATTCTTACTATCAACTGTCTGTATGTGCAATTTTTCAAAATGAGGCTTCTTATTTGCAAGAATGGATCGACCACCACCGAAAAAATGGGGTTGATTTTTTTTTACTCTATAATAACAATTCCACAGACGATTATAAACAAGTTCTAAGAAAATATGAAAAAGCTGGCATTGTCACAGTCGTCGATTGGTTACACAACTACACAACCGTCGAAGAATGGAATAAAATACAAGTAGAAGCCTACACAGACGCTGTTCACAGATTAACGAATATTTCAAAATGGTGCGCCTTTCTTGACACTGACGAATTTCTCTTTTGCCCCAATGGAAAATCGATTCCTACAGTTCTTAAAAAATATGGAAAATTTGCAGGAGTGGTTGTCAATTGGGTTGTGTATGGCACATCGAATAAAGAAAAAATCCGATACCCTGAAAAAATGCTCAGCGAATTAGTGTATCGCTCTCCACTCGATCATCCCGTAAACAAACATGTGAAAAGCATTGTAAGACCAAAATTTGTACAGTCTTGTTCTAATCCTCACTATTTTGTCTATTCTTCCGGATTATATGCAGTCAATGAAAATTTTGAGAGGGTGGATGGGCCCTTTACGACAGAGAACCATGTAACCGTTTTTCGAATCAATCACTATTGGGCACGCGACTTAGATTTTCTGTACAATCAGAAGATTCCTAGAAGAACAAGATGGGGACACCCAGCAGAAGATATTCTTCTCTTTGAAAGAGAATGCAATCAAGTCTATGACCCCATTTTACTTAAATGATTTTTTCCATTAAAAAGCCTTTTACTTGGGAAATAGCAATCCGTTCTTGTTGCAAAGTATCGCGATAACGAACAGTCACGGTTTGGTCATGTAAAGTTTGTGTATCAATCGTAAAACAAAAAGGTGTACCTGCTTCATCCATACGAGCATATCGTTTACCAATTGTCTGCTTAGCATCAAATTGGATGTTCCACTGTTTGCGTAAATCTACATAAAGATTTTTAGCAATTTCCGGCATTCCATCTTTATCAACTAAGGGAAAAACTCCAGCTTTAATAGGAGCTATTTTTGGATGAAACTTCATGACAACTCCACTTGGACGTTGTGGATCATCTGTATAGGCTTCACAAAGGAGCGCCAAAGTACCTCGATCTACGCCTGCTGAAGGTTCAATGATATGGGGGAAATAGCGGGTATTGTTTTCTTGGTCAAAGTATTTAAAGCGATCTTCTTGTCCTGAATCTTCCGCATGCCTTCTGAGATCATAATCTGTCCGATGAGCAATTCCTTCTAATTCACCAAATCCAGGATCTGTAAAAGGAAAACGGTATTCGATATCGCTACTACCCGCTCCTTCTTTTGCATAATGAGCTAATTCGTCTTTAGATTGCTCTCTAAGTTGCAAATTATCGGTAGAAATACCAATAGATTGCCACCAGTTGTACCTTTGCTTTCTCCAGAATTGATACCATTCATGTGCATCTTTAGGTGGGACAAAAAATTCAATTTCCATTTGTTCAAATTCTCTTGAGCGGAAAATATAATTTCTTGGGGTGACTTCATTGCGAAAAGCTTTACCAATCTGCGCGATACCAAACGGAATTTTCACTCTGCTCGTATCCATCACATTGCGAAAATTAGCAAAAATTCCTTGTGCAGTCTCTGGCCGTAAATAAGCAATTGCAGAAGAATCTTCTATAGCCCCAACAGAAGTTTTGAACATGAGATTAAATTGACGAGGCTCTGTCAGGGTTCCAGGCTCTTCAGCATCAGGTCCTATCATTTCTCTTTGAAGATTTTCGGGTAGAGTGATATAAGGGCTTAAAGAAAGTGGAATCACTACTTCACCTCCTCCCCTTTTCCTTACCATTTTTTCCGCTTTCTTTATCCATACAGATAAAGAATCATCTCCATCTAATACAGCCAACCAGCCCATGGAGAATTGTTTTCCTTTTTGCATAACAATCACTTCAGCGCAAAGCAAATGATCAGCCCTATACCGAATTTTGGTTTCCTTGCAATCGACCATAGGATCGCTAAAACCACCAACGTGACCCGATGCTATCCATACTTTAGGATTCATGATGATTGAACAATCTATACCAACGATGTCCACGAGATTGCCGTCTATTCCCTCGTAAGGAGCTCGCACGATATCATACCACCAAGCATCTTTCACATTTCGTTTCAGTTCAACCCCAAGAGGACCATAATCCCAAAAACCGTTTATTCCTCCGTAAATTTCAGAAGATTGAAAAATAAAACCACGCCTCTTACATAGCGCAACCAGTTTTTCCATTTTCGGTGTAGTTCTCACTTCAGACATATTGTTCCTTTCGTGCATGAAAGAAAAATCATAGCAAAAATCTTATCTCTTTTCACTCAATTTTTATCTTCATTCGAATCTAGAACCTTTCAATGCGGACCAATAGTAGATTATCTTAACACGCGACTCGTCGCGTGTTAAGAAAGCGCTGATAAAATTTGCCGTACTCCAAAGGTTCGATCATTCCCTGTCTCAGCCTCGATAAAATACATTTATTTTATAAGAAATGATGAAAGATCGAACCGAAGATATGGCATTATATAACAAGTTCAATAAAATTTTTATCCTTGTTCTTGTCTTTCTTCTTCTCATTTTTGTCTACTTCTTTTTTTTCAATCATATAGTTCACTTCATCAATTACGAGCTTGCGACTACAAAATAAAAAGCTTCCATATCAAAATGATGCTGTGCTTCATGTAATTTGGTGTCTATCCTTTGCCATTCAGACATAGCTAAACAACCATATTGTCCAATTGCAGCCATAAGTCCTCCTACAATTTTTTCTCTAGGTGAAGTTGGGGCCATTGTCGCTAGAAAATTCATAAAGAGCATTCTAGCTTTTTCTTGGTCTGAAACAACAGGAAAGTATGCGCAAGCTTCTTCTGCTTCTCTAAAACACTTTGCTCCCTCGTCATAATGATAATCGATCTTTTCTCTGCACTTTTCTATAAATTCTTTCTTGATGTCAATCATCCATTTTTTATGTGGTAAAGTTTTGATAACAATAGGGTTGTGGTTATTATTCCATTCTAGAACTGATTCATATGATTGAGATAAATTTAAAAATCTTTCAGTAATAGGAAATTGTCCTGTAAAACAAAAAGATTCTTCCCCAAATAGAGGAGTATATCGTAGGATACCACTTAACACTGAAATTAACATAAACATTACAATGTAATAACTAGGTTTCTTTTTTCTATTAAAAAAAAGATCACAAATAAAACTACCTAATGTCACGACAGATGCTGTAAAAATTGCGAACATATATTTATCCTCTATCTACCTTGTATTTAAATTTTTCCTAAATTTTTATAAAAAAATTCATTATTTTGAAATCAAAAAATTGTTGCCTCTGCTACCCTCCTTTTTCTTTCTAGAAAATTTTCCATTTTTTAGTTGTTGAAATACATTTACTCAGTTTCATATTTATTTTTCAACACTATCGTGTGTGTTTCAAAAAGAAGTGTATTTTTACGCTTAAAACTAAAAGAGATACACAAGAATGCCTCAAGTTAAGAAAAAAGCAAAAAATCCTATTCTAATTGAATTCGCCACCAAAATTAGACAACGAAGACATATACTCTCCCTTACTCAAGAGCAAGTTGCCGAGAGAGCTAATTTCCATGTAAATTTTATTGGAGGTATTGAACGCGCAGAGCGCAATCCTTCACTTACCTCATTGATAACTCTAGCTAATGCATTAAACTGCAGTATTATAGAAATTCTTCCCATTTGAGAGTATCGCTTTATAACAAATCCAAGACATAATCAAAAACAATCTTGTACAGGATTCGATTTCCAAGATAAGATTCACAGCAAAAACGGGGAGCACAAGATGAATTGTATATTTTTAGCCTCTACACTTTTGTTTCATTACATAAACGTTCCCGTTACTAATATGAGAGAAGTTCCTGAAAATTTATCTGAGGTTGTGTCTCAAGCCTATTTCTCAGAGCAAGTAAAAGTAATCGAAGAAAACTCTCATTGGACAAAAATCGAAACAACAGTAGACCACTATCAGGGCTGGATTAAGAGTGATCAGCTTTGTCACCAAGAAAATGATTTTTATGCAAATTCTTATACCACAGCAAAGGTCAATCGTTGTATGGCACATCTCTATCACACACCCGATACGATCTATGGTCCCCTGCTGACAATTCCATTTGAAAGTATGTTAAGAGTGATTGACCTAGGAAATGACAATGGTCGTTGGATTAAGGTTCTCACGGTAGATGGTCGCGAGGCATTCATCCAACGAGGTGACATTATTTTGCATGAGATTCCCCTCCGTCGCGATCAACTTCCCTCATATAGCCTACAATTTCTAGGATTGCCTTATACATGGGGAGGTCGTTCTAGTTTCGGATATGACTGTTCTGGCTTTGTTCAAATGCTGTATCGTCAAATGGGTGTATATCTTCCAAGAGATGCTAAGGATCAAGTAAAATGGGAAGGTGTAACTCCGATTGAGATCGATTATATGTTACCCGGTGACTTGCTATTTTTTGGCTTAAGCGAAGATAAAGTTCGGCACGTAGGAATGTATATCGGGTCTGATAAATTTATTCATGCAACAGTTGCCGAAAATGCTCCTTATATCCACATTAGCAAGCTATCGGATCCAGAATGGAATGGTTCAGGGAAGTGGTTGTACCGGGCAGCTCGTAAATTAAAAAAAACGACAGGTAAGGAAACATAACAATGAAGCGCGCTTATTTATTTTTAACCGGTTTTTTAGCAGTAATTCCTATGCTTATACACGCAATGACTTCGACAGACGACACCAGCCCTATAAATACTCCAAATCTCTCCCCTCTTTCTTATCTCAGAGATTTGGAAGAATTTGGATACTGCATCATTCCTCAAGTACTTTCAATCCCAGAAACAGAAGTATTATACCAACGTATCTGGCATGAATTTATTGAAAAGGCATGGCCAAATTGTAGAATGGAAGAGAGAGGGAATTGGGCAGAAGCATTTCCGATGCATAACACAGTGGGCATTTTTGCAGGACCTGCTGGTCAAATTCAGGTCATGTGGGACTTAAGACAAGATCCTCGCATTGTAAATATTTTTGGCAACATATGGAACACAAGTGATCTTATTGTAAGTATGGATGGAATATCTTTTATGTGTCCTCCCGAAATAAGAGAAGGTCGTATTGATCCTTGGCCGCATGTCGATCAAGGAATTTTACGGCGAGAAGACAATGCTGCACATAACAATAATCCACCCGACGATTTTGTAAGTGAATCATCGCTAAAAACACAACCTTATACTATTCAAGGGCAGTTTTTATTTGAAGAATCTTCCGATGGTGATGGAGGATTTTATTGCATCCCAAAATCTCATCTTAGATTCACTGAATTTGCCCCTCAACTAGAAACAATTAGTGCGATGGAAATCCCTCGGGAGGAAAGATCAAAAGCAAGAAAGAAATTCTTAAAAGAGTTCTTTGAGAGTCGTGAAGATGAATCTGGAAATTCGTATTGTATGAAGCATATCACTGCCCCCCGCGGCTCTCTCATTTTGTGGGACTCGAGGACTGTGCATTGGAATCAACATGCAACCAAAGATAGACCATATAGTGATCGTCCGAAAGTCCGAATGGTTGGTTACGTGTGCTATGTTCCAAAATCTAGATTAACGAATGAAGGGAGAATTCTTAGAAAAGAAGCCTATACAAAAGGAGTTGCAACTGGTCACAACCCAAGCTATCCAGAACTGAAATATACGAAAGATCATATAGCTCAAGACCTTGAACAGTATCTTGAAGACCCCAATTACATTCAACCAAAGATTACATTGACACCTGTTGGAGAGTCTTTGCTCGGATTTACTTTTGATTAAAATTGGAGTTGCATGAAATTTATCCTTATTTCCTCCCTCATATGTATTTTGAATATCGCCGAAGCTGCCTCTTTTGTGTCTAAAAATATAGACCAGGAATATGAAGTAGCCATTGAAATTAGTAAAAAATTTCAGAAAGGAGTGTTGTCAAAAGAACAAGCAAATGAAATCTTAATAGCCACTTTTAGCGACTATTCTCATAGAGATGGAAAAGAAGCAACGGTTACGCAATTTGTACAAAAAACGACAGGGATAGAAAACCTTATTCTTTATGGCAGTTCTGAACAAAGAGGCTGGTCTGGTAGTGAGGTGTATTCAATTCAAACTGAAGAAACGGAAGAGGTGCAATTTTTTCTTAAAATATTCCCTTATGATTCTAAACACTATCTTCCTGAAATTTTTGGTCTTTCTCTCATGAGGGAAGTGAAAGAAGTAGAGTGTCCTAAAATCTGTGCGTTTGGGCAATGTTTTATTAATGAAAATAGGTATTTTTTAGTTTTAGAGACCCCTGTTAAGGGAATGTCTATTCAACAATATTTCATTCAAGTGGGCCAATATCAAATAGGTTCTAAAGCAAGAAAGGAAGCATTCGAAGAATTATGTAAAGCTGTTCAATCTTCTGGAACAGGTCTCGCAAAACTTCACACTTATCTTCCTAATAAAAAACAATCCTTCCCCAAAGATGCTGAAGAAGCAATGAGGAAAGATTTAAACAGTGCAATCGAAGAATTGACTTATCAACCTAAGAGTGGAATCGATATTGAAAAACTTCAAGCCTATACCGAACATGTTCTTCAAAAAATGAAAGCCCATGAGCATCTAATAGGATTAGCCTATGATGATATTAAAACGATTCACACATTCTACGACCATAAAACTAAACAATTTTCTCTCGTAAATCCAGATCGTTTATATTTTAGTTTTGATTCTGAAGGAGAAGTACAAGGGTTGCCAACCAAAGATGTTTGTAAATACATTTTATCTTTAACTCTTAATCGATTCCAATATTTCTTACACGAAAACCAAGCTGTCTCCAAAAAGGAACTACTGACAGAAGAAGAAATAAAAATTGTGATCAATCTCTTTGAGTTAGGTTACCTGCAAGGCGGAGGAATTCTCCCCACCTCCATAGAAAAAGAGTACAGTTTTTTACAACACGATCTTTTTTTTATTAAAAATAGTCGCCGCGATTTCCCCGAACCAGAATCAACAAGAGTAAAAGACCTCATTAACATTAGTGTAGAAAACATAAAACTTCAACTAACCAAAACAAACGTAAGTCTATCCCTTAAAGAATAAGAAATTACTATTTGATCGAATTGATAAGTTAAGAAATAATCCTCGGCCAGAAGGAATTGAGCCACTCAAGGTTCAGAAAAAAGGCTTTTCCGGATCAGAGCTTTCCAGCAAGGTTCTCCAAGAGGTGAAGGTGAATTCCTGAGATGAATCAGCATATGATTTGCTTATAAAAAATTGTAAAATTCTAAAGCTTGTAAAATAGAAAGAGAATCTTTATAGGAAAAAATGGTAATTGTTCCATCCCATCTTCCAATAACCAGTTTCTCTTCATTCAACCATATAGCCGTTTGTGCAAGATTTGTGATACTACATGAGGTTTTAAGATAAATGCTTTTATGGTCAGAAAACTGGCTATCATACCCATACACCTGCCTTATTTGCGAAAAGCAAGAAAAAAGAACCAAAATTGAGAAAAAATAGCTGGTTTTTTTTAACATAAAACGGAAGTCTCATCATATTGTAATTGAATGGAGCAGCTTCCTTCAAGAATGCTTGCTAAGTAGTTACATTGCTTCTCAAAATCGTCGTTCGCATCAGTTAAGGGAGAGTTCAAGGGAGGGAGTTTTTTTTTATCTCTTAGATAATTAATGAGAGAGCGGGTAAATACGGGATTTTTGAAGATGTCGTGGACAAACGTTCCAAAAACAAGAGGTTCATTAGAAAGTGCTCCGTCATAACCATGATCCGAAACAAAAAGTGGAATATCATTTTTTCCATATTCCACTTCTCCACAATGAATTTCATAACCTGAAATTTCTCCAGCATTTTTAAAAATGTTATTTAAAGTAAGACGATAGTTGACCTGACTCACTTTTTTATCTTTTTTGAACCGGACAATAAAATCAAAAAATCCAAAGCCAGAAATTTGCATAAGATCCGATTCGATGCAATTTGGATCATACAAAGATTTTCCCATCATCTCAAATCCTCCGCAGATTCCCATCACAGGTGTTGTAGGAACAAGAGTAAGAAGAATTTTTTCCCAGCCAATTTTCCGAATGTAAGACAAATCCCAAATAGTATTTTTCGTCCCTGGAATAATAATCAAATCAGGAGATCCTAAAAGGTCGGGGGAGCGAACAAATCGCACTTGTACATTTGTTTCAGTACATAGGGGATTAAAATCACTTGAGTTTGAAATATGAGGAAGATAGATCACAGCGATATCAATTTCAGGATTTTGACAAGGATAAATTTTGATTCGATCTTCCTCTTCTAAGTAAAGATCATGAATATAAGGAACCACTCCAATTATGGGGATTTTGGTATGTGCAACAATAAAATCAATGGCCGATTGAAGAACTTCTTTGTCTCCTCGAAATTTATTGATAATGATCCCTTTGATCCGTTTTCTATCTCCAGGTCCTCTTAATTCTAAAATTTGCAAAGTCCCTAAAATGTCAGCGAAAACACCTCCTTTATCAATATCAACAACCAGATAAACATCAGCATCTAATAAATCAGCCATTCCCATGTTGACAAGATCATTTGATCGAAAATTTGGCTCAGCACAACTTCCCGCACCTTCTGCAATGATCAAATCATATGATTCATGAAGCGCCTTTATCGATGTTTGAATTGTTTGAAACTTCTTTTGATACCATTCTGAAGAGAAAAAAAACTCTTTTGCATTTGCGTCTCCGACCACTTTTCCATGAAAAATGATTTGTGACTCCGTGTCACTTTTTGGCTTTAAAAGAATTGGATTCATATGAATGGAAGGTTCTTGTCTGGCCGCAAAGGCTTGCACCGCAGTTGAACGGGCAATTTCTTCTCCATGCAAAGTGGCGAAGCTATTAAGAGACATATTTTGTGATTTGAAAGGAGTTGTTTTAATGCCTTTATTCGCAAAAGCACGACAAAGACCAGCCACAAGAGTGGTTTTACCTGCATTCGAGCTTGTCCCTACAATCATAATTGGTTTTAAAAGCATATTCTTTCACTTATCCGTCTCGTAGCCTCTTTCCTCTAAAACTTCTCTTTATCGGTAAAAATTGCGAACATACGTTTTCTTTTTTCCCTTATACGATTCTTCCAATTGGAGAATATCGCTTTATACAGATATCTGCGATCGGATAAAATACCCCTTAGTTCCTAGCGAGCTAATTGTATGGCGATGGTCGTGGGTTCTCCGTTGAGATCCCATTCCACGCCTGTGCAAGGACCAAGCGTAACTTTCACTGCCAAGACTTCGTGACAAATCAGTTCCTTGTATTCTTCGTAGCTCTTTTTGACCCGATCCGTGGTCGATAAAGCTATTTCAATTCGATCGGTGACTGCAAGTCCTGCATCTCTTCTCATTGTATTGACTTTATTAATTAGCTCTCTTACTAACCCTTCGCGGAGCAATTCTTCTGTCAAAGTCGTATCCAATGCAATCGTGATTAATCCTTCGTTTGCAGCAATCAATCCTTCATGAACGGCTCTTTCCACTTGTACATCTTCTGGAGTCAAGGAAATCGATTCCCCTTCTATATCAATAACGACCGCTTTTCCATTCATGATATCGTGCAGTTGTTCTTGGGTAAATTGTTCTATAGCGATTTGGGCATTTCGCATGAGTTTTCCCACTTTTTTACCAAGGACGCGGAAATTTGGTTTCGCTTTGAGACTGATCAATGACTTTTCATTTCCACTACACGTTACTGTCTTTACGTTGAGTTCTTCTTCAATTAAATGCTTCTGATCTTCTAAAAACGAAAGAATCTGTGGCGAAGAAGAGACAATATGAGCTGCAGGCAGTGGTTGGCGCACTTTATATTTGTATTCTTTGCGTAAACTATGCCCCAAACTTACGACTACTTGCACTGCTTCCATTTCCGCCTCTATTCGTTCATCTCGCTTTTCTTGTTGGTATAGAGGAAAATCACATAGATGGACCGATTCTGGCATGTCTGGAGTGCGGATATTTTGGTAAATTGATTCACTAATAAAAGGAACATAAGCAGCCGCGATTTTTGTCAGATCGAGCAATACATAATAGAGGGTAGAAAAAGCTTGTGCTCTTTCAGGCGAATCGGTGTCGTCCCAAAAACGGCGGCGAGAGCGCCGTATATACCAATTGGTAAGTTGATCAATGAAACCGACAAAGGGTTGTACAGCCTTTGCAAGGTCATAATCATCCATTCCTTGTTCTACCTCATGCACCAATTTATTAATAAGCGATACAACCCACCGATCGATCGGTTGTAGCAGCGATTTGGGCAAGGGTTGCGGCTTCCATTCGTAAATTCTTGCGTAAGTCGTAAAAAATAGATGCGCATTCCACAGCGGAATGAGAATGTGGCGCAAGATGAGTTCTACTCCCGATTTTGAAAAAGACAAATCATCGGCTTTCACAGCAGGGCTATGTAGTAAATACAATCGAATGGCATCAGCCCCATACTGCTCAATCACCTCTGCAGGGTCGGGATAATTTTTTAGCCTTTTTGACATCTTCATTCCGTTTTCGGCAAGAACAAGGCCATTCACAATGACATTCTTAAACGCTGGCTGATTAAACAATGCGGATGACAACACGATCAAGGTATAAAACCAGCCTCTTGTTTGATCCAATCCTTCGGCAATGAAATCAGCGGGAAAGTTTTCTTCAAAAAGCTTTTTATTTTCAAAAGGGTAATGATTTTGTGCGTAAGGCATCGAACCTGATTCAAACCAACAATCGAATACTTCAGGAATGCGACGAAACACTTTTCCTTTTTTCTCAAATGTCAAATGATCGATGAAATGGCGATGGATATCATCCATTTTCGTTCCGGTCAATTCTTCCAGTTCTTGGATACTTCCTATGACAATCACTTCTCCATCTTCAGCCCGCCAGATTGGTATTGGCGTTCCCCAATACCGATTGCGACTAATCGCCCAATCTCGCGCTCCTTCTAGCCATTTCCCAAATCTCCCATATTGCACATGAGGAGGAGTCCAATGGATTTGGTCATTGGCAGCAAGTAATCGTGTTTTGATTTGTTCTACCGAGACAAACCAAGTGCAAATCGTTTTGTAAATGAGCGGGGTATCAGTTCGTGGGCAAAACGGATAACGGTGATGGCAAGTGGCTTGGTGAAAAACCTTCCCTTCTTGTTTCAAATGTCGAATAATTTCCTTGTCCGCCTCTTTGACAAACATCCCTTTATAAGATGGAATTTCGTCTGTAAATCGGCCATTGTTATCAACTGGACAAACAGGGTCTATCCCTTCTTTTTGACAGGCATAAAAATCGACTTCGCCAAATGCAGGCGCTGCATGGACTATTCCTGTTCCATCTTCAAGAGAAACCGACTCTTCCGTAATGATTCGAAAAGCGCTTTGTTGTAATCCATGCTCTATAAAGTAATCAAACAAAGGAATATATTTTTTTCCTTTGAGTTCGCTCCCAGGGAAGGTGTGCAAAATCGTATATTCGTCTGATTCTTTATAATAATGAGAAATCCGAGCGGAAGCTAAAATGAAGTGCCGTTTTGAGGCTTGGTCCAACACTTCTGTATATTCTATGAGTGGATTGACCATAAGAGCCAAATTCGAAACCAAAGTCCAAGGAGTTGTCGTCCACGCAAGAAAAAAAAGATTTGGATCATCGCGAGAGGGAAACGCGATAGTGAGTGAAGGGTCGTCCACTTCCTTATAGTTTTCTGAAGCTTCAAAATTAGAAAGGGGGGTTCCTAATTTTGCCGAGAAAGGCATGACTTTTAGCCCTTCATACACGAGACCTTGTTCGTACAGTTGTTTGAACACCCACCATACACTTTCCATAAAGGAGCGATCCATGGTTCGATAGACATGATCAAAATCAACCCATCGCCCCATTCGATTGACAATTGCTTTCCATTCTTCTGTGTAACGTAAGACAATTTTTCGGCATTCTTCATTGAATCGCTCAATACCAAACTGTTCTATTGCGGTGGCTCCAGACAAACCAAACGCCTTTTCAATTTCATTTTCAATAGGCAAACCGTGGCAATCCCAACCAAATCGGCGAGGAACATACAATCTCTTCATTGTTTTATAGCGCAAAACGACATCTTTGATTGTTCCGGCCAAAATATGCCCATAATGAGGCAATCCGGTAGCAAAGGGAGGACCATCATAAAAGGTAAATAAGGGGCAATTCTTCCTTTCGGAAACTGATTTCTCAAATAATCGATTTTCTTGCCAAAATTTTAAAATTTTTATTTCTCTTTCATTAAAAGAAGAGGAAGGAACTTCATCAAACATAACTTTGCTCAAAGTAAAGAAAATATAAAGAAAGTATAGTGATTTAACTCCTTTACGTCCACGTCTGTTTGTCTAGCAAAAAAATTGATCAAACCATATAATAAGAGATGGGGGTGTACAGGTTTCGACTAGGAAATGAAAAATTGATTGCATGCAGAGGATGTCGGTTGGCCTCTTTAATCATCCGATATAATTATTAAATGGCAAATCTAATGTCATTAATGGTGGTTTTTTAGCACAAGCTGCTCGCGAAGAAGTACGTGCTCAAAAACTCCTCCGCGCTGCTTAAGACTTAATCGTCTTTAGCAACCCGATAGCCAACACTGGATCAAGGGTGTTGGGGCCTATCGTAAGACACTTGATACGAGCTCATTCCCGATGTTTCTAGGAAATGAGTCTTAAGATTAAATGAGACAAACTGTCCTTAGTGTTCGCGTCTTGCATCGAGGGCAGCTTTTTCAAGACGCTAAGCATGTAGTGGTCAGTTCGTAATTTACCAAGGACGAGAGTTCGATTCTCTCCACCTCCAATCAAGCAAAAGGCTTCAGTTTCACGACTGAGGCCTTTTGTTTTTAGTGACATACAACACAAAATTCACACCGAAAAATCCCGCTGCGTAAAGCCCAATTACGCAATATTTACGCACTAGACTGAATGAAATCACAGTAAAAGTTGTTTTGTTTTTGAATTTTCTTATTATATTTTCGTGACACTTGTGTCATTTGTGACTCACTGTCGAGTCTTGTCACATTGCGAATTTGCCGTCACCGAGATGGATAGGGATTATCTTGCTTCTGCAGTTGGGTTACTGGTTCTAAGGTCAAACCATTAGCTACTTCTTTCATTTGCTTTTTTCCCTTTTCAGTGAAATATTGAATAATTCTTTTTGGCAAAATTTTCATTAAATAGAGTTGAATCTTCATACGCATTGAAGACTGTGTGAAAGCTTGTTGGTTAGCTTCGGCAAGGTCTTGTGAAGCTTCAACGAGATTTCGCATTGTTTTTTCATACTTGTCAAAAGCAAAAGTGTAATCTCCATTCGACTCGTCAATTTCTCTTGCTAAAACATAAGCTCCAACCATAGCAAGACTTGTTCCCATCCCTTGAACTGAATGAGCAGCATCTCCAATAAGAGCAACCCGTCCTTTAGACCAACAGGGCATTCTCACTTGAGCAATGGAATTAAAATAGCAATCGTTACTCTTTTGCATTAGAGAGATAAGATGAGGAATTTCCCAATCCAAACCTTGAAACTGCTTTTCAAATACTTCCTTTAAATCATCAAAGGGAAGTGTCTCATCTTCAGATTTAAACGCAAGACATGCATAAGAGTGATTCCCTATGGCATAAGCTGTAGCTAACTTTCCCTTATCAAAATAGACAATTTCACAACGCTCAAGTTCAAAAATGTTTGGAATGGGAAAGACGCAGAACTGAATACCGTATCTTCTTAAGAATTTTGAATCTTCTCCAAAAGCCAATCGTCTCACATTCGAGTATTGCCCATCAGCTCCTATCACAATATCAAACTCTCTAGGTTCCATTCTCTCAAAATAAACCATCTTTTCATCTATCTTTGTAATGGAATCACCGTAAATGATCCCAACTTTATCTATTTTCTTAGACAAGATTTGGACAAGATTCCATCGATTGACTTCTATTTCTCCTTTTGAAGAGAGACCTAAGATATCTCCATCAAATTCAAAGACTTTGTGATCAGAAGAGACAAATTTTGACCGTACAAGGTTCACGTTAGCTTCTAAAAGCTCTTGATAAATCCCCATCCTTCTCGCAACTTCAAGAGCTGTGCCACGCACATCAACTTTATATCCGCCTCCTCTTGCATAAGGATGTTTTTCGATAAGTTGGAGAAAAACCTCGCTGTTTTAACCAGTAAGCTAATGTAAAGCCAGCAATTCCAGCTCCTGATATAAGAATTCGTTTATCCCTCATTATCGTCTCCTCGCTATATAGTTCTTTTTGCACCTCCACAGAGGCTAAATTTATGATTGGAAATACAACCAAAACAAATATTAAAAGTTTCTTTATGAACATACGCACCTTTCTACGTAAATAATCAATTAAACTTCGCTATCATAACACTTGACCGACCGTCGGTCAAGTGTTATAATTCAACATAAAAAGGATGAACTTATGACAAAGCCTGTGAATCGCAGGGGAGAGATTCTTAAAGTTGCTCGAAACCTCTTCTTAACTAAAGACTATGAGAAAACAACTATGATAGACATCATGGATACTTTAGAAATTGCTAAAGGTACTATATATCACTACTTCAAATCTAAAGAAGCCTTGTTTGAAGCTGTCATTGAAGACATCGTTGAAGAAAATATTAAACAAATGCGCACTTTGGTAAAGAATTCTCCAAAAAACGCTTTAGAGAAAATCCAGATTCTGGTGAACGCAGGAAATATTTCCCAAGAGAACAAAAAGATAGTGGAGCAGCTGCATAAACCCGCTAATAATGCTTTGCATAGCCGACTCCTCGCTGCTGCTTTGATGAAACAAGCTCCGCTTTATGCAGAAATAATCCAACAAGGTTGTGATGAAGGAATCTTCAAAACAGGAACACCCCTCGAGTGTGGAGAATTTATCCTTTCTGCAATTCAGTTTCTTACAGATACGGGAATTTATCCTTGGAAAGAAGAAGATTTGAAGCGACGCACACAAGCTTTTCCGATATTAATTGAACAAATGTTACAAGCTCCATCTGGATCTTTTCATTTTCTAAAATGCAAATTTCAGGGAAATTGAGAAAATCGGAATAATTCACAAAAATATGGTACTTTTGTGAAATTCAGATAAAATATGTAGCACGTGTGAAATCTTTGAATCATGAAGAAGAATTGTCATAGAGAGATGGAAGCATCTAATATTGTTCTTGCCTCAATGACCCCGGTGTTTTTCCTTCCGTTTTTCTTGTTTTATGGAAAATTGCTCATCTTTACGAGCCTGTTTTTCAGCGCTGCTTATGCTTTTTTTCCCTTTCTTTTTCTTCTCAATTTCCTCTCGCATGTAATCTTGGGCCAAAGTTGAAGGCTTTGAAGTTTCCTTCATTTTTTCCATTTCTCGACGAACTTCCCGCTGCACTCTTTTTGGGTTCATCCGCTGAATTTGAATGCTGACTTCTTTAGCTTCTCCAAATTTTAGCTCTACATAATGCTTTAGAACAAATTCATGAACTTCAGGATCAGAAGGTTCTGTACCAAAAATATGACGTGCAACTGCATATCCTTCTTTGTCTGTGCGCTCAAAAGTTCCTACCCAAAAGCGCTTTTCAAAGAAAATCGTTGCTTTAACTATTGCCACTTCTTCACCTCATGCTCTTGCTTTCGATTACCACCCAACCCACAGCTATACTTTTTGGGTAATCGACAAAAAAATGCATATGCAAATTTCGAAATTACTCAAAGATTCGACCGAAGAAGAAATTAGAAATAACATAAAATTCGCTCCAGCTTGGATAAGAACTCTTGTTTTTGAAGTCATAGGAATTAAAGCATGAATGAAATCCACCTTTTACCTCAAGACGAACGAGAACTTTTTTTCAAAGCTGCCATTGATATCAAGGACATGCCTTTTGAAATTATTGAAAAAGACTATTGGGTCGTATGGGTTTTGAAAAGGCTATTTTCGCTAGAAAAGATGAAGCCGTATCTCACTTTTATGGGATAAAGATAATTGGGTCAACGATGTCCAAGAAGATCATTCAATTGGTTATCAAAAGGCAAATCTATAGACTCTTTTACGTCCTTGCTGCTTCCAGCATAATTAAATCCTAGAAACCTCAGATGCTCTATGAAGGTAGAGCTTGTTGAAGAATCCATCTGGAGGCACTTTCAACTCCGTTTTCTTGGTTCAACGATTGCTGAAATTTTAGAGCTTTTTCTCGGTAAGATGTTTTTTGTAGGAGCAGGTCTAGTCTCTTTTCAAAATCGTTCCGATTGAAATGGACTTTTGCAAGAGGTTCTGGACCCACACCCCAATTAAATACTTTTTCTCCAAAAAAGAATTGATCGACTATACAAGGTATAATCCAAGTTGGTTTGCCAGCATGAAGGCCTGAGGATAAAGTGCCCACACCGCCATGATGAACTACGGCAGAAACTCTTGAAAAGAGCCAATCATGAGGTACATAGTCTATAGGCAAAATATGAGAAGGCAAGTCAATTTCTTTCAATCCTTCTAAATTTCTCGGAATAATAGCTCTGATTCTTTTGGTTTTAAGCACATCAATAATGGTCGCAACAGTAGAAGAAGAAAATGTTTCTGTTAAGCTACCAAACCCAAGATAAAGAGGTGGCTCTCCGTCTAATAAAAATCGTCGCAAATCTTCAGGAGGCACCCATCTATCAGCTTCCTGCAAACGACAAAACCCTACCATTGCAACAGAAGGATGCCAATCAGTAGGACGCTGTATCAAGGAGGGACTAAACGTTATTAGATCTCGAATCTTAGAGTAATTGGTTGGTTTCCAAAAAGGACTTTTTGGTAATTTGAGGACTTCACATCTCCATCGATTGATCTTTCCACGAAACACCTGCCAAAGAAATTGTTGGGAAATGAAGTGGCCTATTATATTGCCTACACGACCTAACCATTTAGGCATTGGAATTAAGCAGGAAGGATGTTGACTTGTAAGCAGTTCTGGTTGGAGGTTCATTCGGATAGCTGTAATTTTGAAATGTTCAGCTAAATGTGGGCCTGCAAATGCAGCTGGATGATAAATTAACACATCAGCACCTTGCGTTGCTTCTAAACAATCTCTAAATTGGATGTCTAAAACCTTACGAAACAAACACATAAGTTTAAAAAAAGAAATTAATTTCTTAAACCCTCTGGCCTCAAAAAGTTGTCTTGATTCTTCTGGGGAAGTCTGCACAGATAGATCTCCACCAATAGGGTAGAATTTAAGTAAAAATCTTTCGCATAAAGCTCTTGCCTTTTCGTGAGCCCCTATGGTGACGTCATGACCTTCTTGTTTCAATTTAGTTCCCAAAGCTACATAAGGCGCAACGTCTCCGTAAGTTCCAATACATAAGATCGCAAACCTCATGTTTCTCTCCTTGTGAATCCCACTTAAGTTTAAAACTTTTTTCAAATTCTCCCATAGAAGATGCCTATTAAAAGCCAAAAAAAAACAAGAGCTTTTTAAGTAAAGACTTGAAAAAGCATCAGCTCGAAAAGAGGTTTCCAGAAAATTTTGGAATTTTTTTTAGAACTCTCTCCTTAAGACGATTTCCATAAACATGAAATGGTACCGCTTCTATCTAAGGAGCATACCCCCTCTGTTTTCTAAGGTGCTCGTTCCATCACCTGGGAGTCCCATTAACTTTCTGCTTAGAAGAATTCAACACACTTGGGATTTTTATTCTACTCCAATCAAAAGTTCTGAATGCGTCTCTCCACCTCCAATCAAGCAAAAGGCTTCAGTTTCACGACTGAAGCCTTTTGCTTTTAGTGATACAATAAGAAATTCACATCGAAAAATTCAGCTGCGTAAAGCCCAATTACGCAATATTTACGCACTAGACTGAATTAAAACTTCCTTGGTTTTTGAGGTTTTTTTGCTATGCTGTTGTGAAAATTGTAAGGTTAGCAAATTACAAAGAAAAGAAATTAAGCCCAGCCTCTCTATGAAGAATACTTACCCGAAAAAATTTGCACTGATTGGCCTCCCTGGAAGCGGAAAGTCTACATTTGCTTCTAAGCTTGGTAAAATCCTAGACATTCCAGTCCACCACCTGGACAGACACATGTTCGAGCCTGGCGGGAAGAAAAGGGATAAGCAAGAATTCATAGAAACTCAAAAGGCTATGCTTGAAGAAAAAGCCTGGATCGTAGAGGGATGTTCATTTTCGACTTTTGAAATGAGATTCGCTAAGGCTGATATTCTGATATATTTCCACTTTTCCCGACTTATCTGTTTCTGGAGGTTTTTTAAAAGGTTGTTTAACTACAAAAGAGATTTTGGAGGCTTACGGGCCATCAACTGGGAACTCTTGAAATACACATGGAACTTTGATAAAGAAAAAAGAGCCCGAATTGAAGAACTCAGAAAAAAATATCCTCAGACTGATTTTCTTATTTTCAGAAATCAAAAAGATGCCGATCTTTTCTTAAAGCAAAATCGCGGCCGTTATCTCAACTTCACTGAAGTATAAGAGGATATATATTAGAGCTGATTCACGAATCAAATTCTCATATTTTCGATGAATTAGCTCAGGGTTATGAAGACGAATTTTCTCTTACCTCAGGAAAAAAGAAAAATCAAGACGGGAAATACTCTATAGACGTCGATTGGCGCATTCCAAATTTGGGTTACTATTGAAATAGTTTTTATTCTTTAATTTTGAGTTTTTTATTTTATTTTGATTATAATCATATAGTTTTGTTAGTTTATTTTTTATTGATTTTAATTAAAATGAGGTTTTAAAGATGTTTTTTTCAACAACAAGTTATGTGTTTTCAGGAATATGCGCGAGTACAGGTGGCGTTGGAGGATATCTATTTGCAAAGTCAGAGCAAGTAGGAAAAAATGATACTTCAGTCAAAAAAGTAGCAAAAATTGCAGGTATCATTTTCGCGTGCGCCGCAATATGTGGAATAACTGCTTTAGGTATATGCACCATCTTTCAAATGAAAGGAGCTGGTTATGGTCTTCTTTTTGCAGCCTTATTGGGTTTAAAAGTTGGTTTAAATTTTTATATTAACAGTTGATTTTTTTTCAAAAAACATTCACACACTTTAGCATTCTTCATTTCCATAAAGCATAGGAATTAAATGATAGCACAAACAGACATACGTTTTCTTTGTTCGATCCCGAAAAAATTAATAGTGAATGAAGAAGCACGCTCGGATTTTTCATTATCTCTAAAAATTGAGACGTTAATCAAAGAGTTGGAAGTGAGAGGACCGATGAATGGGTTAGCACAAATTGGACCCGATTCCTATGTAGAAAAACCAGTTGTTTTAAAAGGAAAATATAAAGGTCAACCTGTTTTAGGTTGGAAAGGGGCTACACGAAAGAAAGTAGCAAAACAAGCCAATTTTATCCTTATTGGCGCACAAAGAACGATCATAGCAGTCAGTGAAACGTCCAAGATACTTGAGCTTGTGTATTTTATCTTGTCTATTGACATCACACCAAATACACGTTCATCAATACGTACACATATTCCATCTTTGACAGATCGCAATATTTATGCCATTTCGTTCAAGTCATTCCATGATTATATATACGATCTTTACCCTCCTGTGGTTTCCGATGATAAAGATCATAAAGTTAAACCTTCGCTAGCCCTAGCAAAACCTCACTTAATTCTCAGTCAGTTAAAAGCGAAGTTGCTTGAAGATTTTATACGCCTTCCTCTTGCTTCAATAATAGATAAAGGAGATGGAGAAAAAAATTGTAAAGCAACAGCACAACAATTTTTTAATTCGTATAAGTCTGCAGTGAACGGTAAAAGCGAGGTTGCTGGACATGCACTTTCTGATGTATGCGATGGAGTGCAATTTGCTTGCAAAGATGGTAAGCTACGAAAAGCTTATCTTATTCGAGCTTTAAATTTAGTGGGAGATGCTGATTGGTTTTTTCAGCAGTAGAGCCTGTTTAAAAACCACGACAAATTTCTCAATCATTAAACACGCAATAGACTGCATGAAACTGCAGTAACATTCCAACTGTGTTTTGATCCGAAAAAAGCACCTATGAATCGTCCACCAGATAGCCAAAAATCCAAATTTTGAAACCACTTCGGTATAGCTCAAAGTTAAAACAATGGCTAAATGTAAAATACCAAACCCTTGCTTCAAAGCCGAAAGATTTACTTAATGGAATTGATCAATTTATAGAAAAATCAAGTAAAGCAATACAGGCGTCCAATTTCATTTTTAGGAAAAATTGCGATATATTCGGTGGAACTTTTCACGTTACAAACGTTAAAAAAGTGTAGGCATATATTTCGGAAAATGTATATACTAAGTATATACATTTAGAAGCTTTAAAGGGGCTTATGCAAGCATACATACAGAAGTGGGGCAACAGCCTAGGGCTCCGCATACCGTTACAATTGGCGAAACAACTGAACCTACATCAAGGAAGCACCGTAACTCTTGAAATTGATCATGGTAGAATTATCATCCAACCTCCTAAATATTGTTTGAATACCATGCTAAATGAAATCACTCCCAAAAACCAACACCATCCAATTGCTGATGATGACAAAAAAGGGAATGAAGAATGGTAAGATATGCACCAAAAGAAGGGGATATCGTCTGGTTGGAATTTGATCCTCAAAAAGGCAAAGAGATTCAAAAAACTCGACCTGCTCTTACTATTTCTCCTTATGCCTACAACTTGAAAACAGGACTCGGACTTTTTATGCCTATTACAAGTAAAATCAAAGGATATCCTTTTGAAGTAATCATTAACAAAGACGAAATGCAGGGAGCTATTCTTTGTGATCAAATCCGCTCATTAGATTGGAAAGCACGTAAAGCTAAATTTGCCATGCGCATCCCCTCATCTATTATGGAAGACGTAATAGGAAAATTTTCCGTATTGCTTCCTTCGAAATGAGATTATATAGGTGGTGTTTTATGAAAATAAGTTATCTCTTTTTGCTCCTCATCTTTACAGCTTGTTCTTCAGACTCGAATAAGGGATTCGATAATATTGAAGAAATCAAAAATGGCAAGCGGGCAATCCCATAGAAAAACATTTACCAATCACTAAAAATTTTCTTTCTTCTTGGGATAAGGACAATTGGATCAGTGATGTCCAAGAAGATCATTCAATTGCCTATAAAAAACATAATTAAAAACTATTAAATTAAAAAAATATCGCCACTAAGATTTTTTCTATGAAATTACTCCATCTTCTTTTAGTGATTTCTTGCTCTCTTGGCCTATCATTGGAAAAAGCTAAGATTTTTCCTTCGTTTACTTTAGAAGCCTCAGACAGGACCCTCTCTATAACAGAGCATTTTTTACATGAATTTCCCATAGAAAAGATCATGCCTTATTTAGAAATAGAAAAAGGCTGCGATGTTGCTCTTATTTTAGAAGTTTTCAACGAAGCAATTGCTCAAGAAAAACCAGGTTTTTTCGGTTATCATGCCACAACGCTAAAGCATTGGGTTTTTAATGAAATCATTAAACATGTTTGGACCATAAGAGAACAAATTTCTATCCGAGATCGCTTTTATTTCCTTAGATCTCCATTAGGACAGCACGAGCAAATTCAAGACGTAGCAGCCTTTTTATCCAGCTGTACAAAGAAACGAGACTGCGCAATCTTTGAAGAGAAAAAAAGATATATTTCTTTTGAGCTTTTAAAACTCATTGATAAAAATGATCTCATTTACAACGAGGAAGTAGCAAACCAAGTATTTGAAGCACTCCTCTTTTTCTCACCCTTACCCTCCAAACTAACAAGAGAAGAAGCTCAAAGACGGTTGATTGACTTTATAGGGAACAAGGGATTTCAAACTTGGTTAGAAAAGCGAGCGCAACAAGAAGTTTTTTCGCAGTATCTTGAAGGTTTACCAATAGAAGACATTCTAGAAAACAGCAGTATCTACTGTCCTATAGCAGATACGGAACCTACGCAACAAAAACTACTTGTTTCTCTCAACATTCCGCTTTTTGGGAATTTTGCGATTCCTAATGAGAGCACAGCTCATGTTTTTGTGACAGGACAATCGATTGATAGCGCCGCCGGTGAAATCTTAGAGACTGCAGCTGAGGAATTTTTAGTAAGCTACGGATTTCCTAAGGGATTGGGAAATGAAATTTTCAAGAAGGCTGAAGCTATTATTAGTTTACAGCAAGGCATTTTGCTTCAATTTTTCGATGATCCTGCCTATTCACACTTGGATCAAGTGAGCTATATATGCAATGGATTCAATTCTTTCTATGCGGACAAGAGACCTTCAGAGTTTATTACAACTTTTGACCCTACTAAGGACATAGCGCAATTAAGGCTTCTTATAACCAAAGATATCCTTGATCCCAAGTCTAGCTGGCTTACGATTAAGCAATATGACTTAGTTCCGTCCGAAAAAAAAGCAGAGATTAAAAAAGTGATCGCACAAAAACTAGAAAATTTTTATTTGGAAAAGCTTACCCATGAATAAGAATTTTCTTTCTTGTTGGGATAACCAATGGTGCCACTGTCAGATTATTTACAACGAAATTGAATGCGCGAATTTTCCAAATAAAATTCGATTTTATCCCCTTCTTTAAGTTGCTCATGAACCTCAGCTTTTACTAAAAGATCTAAACAATAATCGTTAATTATTCTTACAATAAATCTTGCACCCAGAGTTAAATCCCGACTATTTTCTTGCACCAAAAATTCTACTTTTGTGATATAATATGCCATCTTTATTGGTAGCATGCAGATTAGCATATATTAGAAGAATCACATCGGATGAGTATTCCAGAATCATATTATAGCCAAATTGCCACCCAAGCAGCTTCTTTATCGATCCTTCCTGGATGGTATCCATTTTTTGCAAAAAGCATTTATCAACGTTCTCAAATTATTGAGAGTAAATCCCCCGGCAATTTGTCCCATTCCACTTTTTTTAACAATAAAGGTAATTATTACCGGGGTCTTACAGCAAATTTGTCTATGCAGCCCTTATTTCCTATGACAGACTGGATCCTAAACACTTTGCTAAAGAAAATTCAGCAAGCAAATCAACGAGATCCCAATATAGCTGAACGTATAAGCGCAGGATTTATTACTGGAACTACAACAGTTATTCTTGCTAACCCTTACGAAGTTACAGTCATTGCCTCTCAAAAGTATCAAGAAAGTTCTTATAAAGCATTCAAAAGAGTATTGAATTGTTCAGGAGTTAAAGGACTTTACACTGGAGCTATTCCGATGGCAATTCGAAATGGCACTTTTATTAGCAGCCTCCTTGTTACAACTCCCGCCTTACAAAAAAAAATAAATCATCTGATCCCTGGTTCTGGCAAAGCTCATGATATTGCTACTATGGTCTTGGCTTCTACGATACCAGCATCTGCTTATATATGTGTCGTTGTTCCACTAGATTTCATGGCTATAATGCGACAATCGGATCCATCAGGGAAAGTATACACTTCAGCATTGCAAACCCTCAAGGCAGCTTATCATAAACATGGTAGAGGTGCATTTAAGGCTGGATTAGGGAACAGATTGATTGCTTGTACGATTGAAATGGCAGGCTTCAACCTACTAAAGAATTTCTATTTAGAGAAATTCACAACGTCTGCGAGAGGATAAAAAAATAATCCATTAAGCTTATAACTTATGTTGTCAAAAATCAGAGTTTTGTTAAGTTTTCTCGGTTAGGAATAATTTTAGCAGCACATAAGTGGCTACGCCACACAAGAACTAAAGGCAACAGATTTCAAGCCCGAATTTGTAGGGAAGATGAATTTCTATCTTTCTGCTGTAGATGATAAAATGAGACATCCAGACGACAAATCGACAATAGGACTTTTGCTTTGTAAGGGCAAAAACAAAGTCGTTTCTGAGTATGCCTTGCGAGATATCAATAAGCCTATTGGCATATCTCAGTATGAAGCAAAGATCATAGAATGTCTCTCTGATGAGTTAAAAGGATCTTTACCAAGCATTGAGCAAATTGAACAAGAGCTTGAGACTAGAGAATGATCGAAGCGGATAAGCAGTTATAAAAAATACTCACCCTAAAAAGTTTATTGTTTTTTTGCTGTGATATGAAATACGTCATAATGAGCCATTCCATTACCACTATCATAGTCGTTTTCGGTATGTTCAAAAATTTCAATCGTAAAATCATGAAAATAACTTTCTAGCTCTTCCTCTGTTAAAAAGATGATTTTTCTCTGTCCATTCCAACTGTGTTTTGATCCGAAAAAAGCACCTATGAATCGTCCACCAGGAGCTACAGCATTCAAAGCTTTTTCCATAGCGGCATCAAATTGTTCTAATTTTTCATAGTAAAATAACGAGAAATAAGCGCATACAAGTCGATAATTGGTTGTTATTTCAAAATCTTCAAATTTGGTAGGTGTGAACGTCAGTCGACCTTGTTTTTCAGCATTCTCTGGAACATTTTGCATTAAGTAATTTTCAACAATAGGTAATGCATCGATACAATCCACTCTAATCCAACCTTTTTGCAAGATCCAAGCAGCCTCGTAACCTATCCCGCAGCCGATGTCTAATGCAATTGTTTGGTCTTTTGGAATGTCTTCTAGATCAAATAGTTCGAAGCCCTTTTTAAATATCGGATTGGCTCCAAGTTGCTTTTTATTTTTATTGAAAAAATAAATCTCCCATTCTGACAAGGTGAAATCTCCTACATTTTCTGGCAAGGTAAAATCTCCTCCGTTTAAGGTGTTTTCTGATGCGAAACAAGTATTATTGAGCCAAGGTATCTCACAGAGGGGAGAACTAAAAATACAAAAGGTTTTAAAAATTATGGTTACAGA
>Ga0206975_1004_pt1 | contig 88871 bp, 57 predicted proteins | sample Alteio_BWOrgHeat_81_FD_152919 | JGI IMG/M metagenome (GOLD analysis project Ga0206975, IMG submission 152919) | Enriched cells from forest soil in Barre Woods Harvard Forest LTER site, Petersham, Massachusetts, United States -... | ecosystem: Environmental > Terrestrial > Soil > Temperate forest >... | reverse complement strand
ATGCCGGGGCAGATACAGTTCACGCGGATTCGATCACGGCCGTAGTCGAGCGCCAAGGATTTTGTCAGGAGCGCAATAGCTCCTTTTGACGCTGAGTAGGCCGGAGTTGCAAGCTGGCCGGTAAAGCTGGCTATTGAACCAGTGTTGAGAATGGCTCCGCCGCCCGCGCGCCGCATGTGCGGCACAGCGTGTTTCGTCGCGAGAAAGGCTGCCTTGAGGTTGACCGCCATCACGCGATCCCACTCTTCTTCTGTGGTTTCTTCAAGTGGCTTGACGAGAACAATCCCGGCGTTGTTGAAGAGGATATTGATTTGGCCCCAACGCTGGACGGTCTCTGCGATCATCGCCTGAACATCGGCTTCGCGCGACACATCTACCGTTGCGAAGAACGCTTCTTGCCCCTCGGCCACAATGGCCGCTACTGTGTCTTCGCCGCCAGACTTGTTCCTGTCTGCGACAACAACTTTGGCGCCTTCGCGAGCAAATGCGATTGCGCTCGCACGGCCGATGCCGCTCGCTGCTCCTGTAACTATGGCAACTTTGCCGCGCAGTTTCATAGAGTGGTTCCTATGCCTGCCCTATTGCGGCTCTTGAATGCTGCGCTCATGTGAATCATCTTCATCTGGCTAAGATATACCGTCTCATCGTTCAGGAGCGCTGCATATAGACGATATGAGTTTGCAGGAACTCATACAAACCGTGCTTGCCATCAGCGCCGCCGATGCCGCTCTTGCGCCATCCGGCATGAAAGCCCTGCATTGCTTCGAAGTTTTCGCGATTGATGTAGGTCTCACCGAAACGAATCTCCTGACATGCCCGCAGCGCTGTGTTCAGATCGCGTGTATAGATGGATGAGGTCAGTCCATAATCAGAGTCGTTGGCGAAGGTGATCGCCTCATCGAGATCTTCTACTTCGACAATGGGGATTACGGGGCCGAAGATTTCCTGACTAATTACATCCATCTCCTGCGTGCAACCGGTCAGGACTGTGGGTTCATAGTAGTAGCCTCCGGCCTGTTCAGAGCGCTTGCCTCCTGTTCGCAATTCTGCACCGGCTTTCAATGCACTGCCGACCAGCCTTTCAACTTTGCGAAAACCCGCTTCATTGATCAATGGACCGTACTCTACCGTCTCATCCTGAAGCGGGTCTCCATAGTGGGTTGATCGCATTGCGTCAGTCAGTTTCTCTGCGAACTCGGCGGCAACCTTGCGCTGAACATATACTCGCTCTGCACAATTGCAGACCTGACCGCTGTTGATGACACGCGATGCTTTGATCGCCTGCACTGACAGGTCGATGTCCGCATCTGCCATTACGATTGCAGGGGCTTTTCCGCCGAGCTCAAGATTCAACTTGGTGATGTTCTTCGCGGCCGCTGCCATGATGGCGGAGCCCGTATCGACGCTGCCGGTAAAGCTGATCATGCCGATCTTTGACGAGCTGGTCAGCGCTCGTCCTGTTGACGAGCCTTTGCCGTGAACAATGTTGATGAGACCGGGAGGGAAATTCATCTCCTGGAGAATCTCGCAGAACTTGACGGCGTTGTGCGGAGTTTCTTCACTGGGCTTGATGACGATTGTGTTGCCGGTGATCAGCGCCGGGCCGGCTTTGCGTGCGATGAGAAAGAAGGGAAAGTTCCAGGGGAGGATTCCGCCTATGACGCCAATCGGGCGTCGAAAGAGAAAGATCGTTTCGCCGGGCCGATCACTCTCGAGTATCTCGCCTTCGATTCGGCGGCCCCACTCTGCCATGTAATCGAGATAGTCAGCGGTAAAGTCCACTTCCACTCGCGCAAGGCCGAGCGTCTTTCCCTGCTCTTCTGTGATTACGCGAGCAATGGGCTCGACATTCTGACGAATCCTGGCTGCAAGCGCCCTGAGGAGCTTGGCCCGACTCGCGGCGGGCTCCTTCTCCCATGCCTTCTGAGCCTGCTCTGCAGCTGCAATCGCAGACTCCACATCCGCTTGAGTACTATCGGGGACATTGCAGATCAGTTCGCCTGTGGATGGGTTTCTCACCTCGATGCGTTGATCTCCCGCAGAAGGAACAAAGCGGCCATTGATGAAATTGTCAAAGCTTTTCATATACTGTTTCTCCAAATACAAGTGAACCCCTTCAGGGTCATGCTCAGGATCATGCCAATTCTGCTCCGGGCCATGCAAGTTCTCCAGAACAATACCCTGCGTCGACAATGCGGCGGTCAGGCTCGCTGCCAGCGTAGACCCAGACCATCGCCATCTCCTCGTTTGACAGATTCAGAAAGCGATGGGGGAGCCCCTTGGGAATGAAGGCGCAATCGTATGCGCTCAACTCGTAGCGACGCCCTTGAACAAGGCAGACTGCAGTGCCGGCCACAATGGTGATGGATTCGTCATAGTCGTGGATATGACATGGAAGAGAGGCCCCCGGAAGAAACCGGCCATGGCCCCCACAGATACCTTCAGAGCCAAAGCGCCGTGCGAAGAGATCCACGAAGAATGCGTTCGTTGATAGCTCGTACACTGCATCTGCGGTGTATCGGATGATGGTTTCCGGATCTTGCGCGGCGGGATAGCCTAAGCCGCGGTAATCGAAGGAGAAAGCCTGGTCGACCAACTCGCGCGTGGGATGAGCGGTCGCAAAGGCCCAATGAGCTACCAGTTCACTGTTCGGGCTGGCATTCTCAACCTGATGCGCGAGGCCGGCCGGGACATGAACGCAATCTCGCGGGTTCAGCAGATACTCTCTGCCCTCAAGCAGAACGCGAGCCTGCCCTTCGACGATAGTGACGGCCTCGCTGAAGCGATGACAATGATAGGGCAAGCATGCGCCCGCCTTGAATCTGGCTATTCCAGTGCTGAATCCTGTTGCGCCGCATGCCTCGGAGACAAAGGTGTACAGGTCAATGCCTGACGGGGTTGCTCCGGCTGCCTCGCTCGCTCGCGCGGAAACGATCGTCTCCTTAATCGGAGCACTATCCTCGATCAAAACTGCCTCCACGCCGATAGGTCAGACCATCTGATGACCGGTCCGTATTAAACAGAAGTATATTTCCTGCGTGACCCTGTCAAGGGCGGACTTTTTCCACTACGCCCAGGACCGAAATGGCTGCTTGACACAATCGACGCGGCTGACCCATCATCGGATGGTCTGACTACTTTAAGTGAGGTAACCACATGTTCGACGATATGTCGAGACGGTCTTTCGTCAAGGCACTGGCTGTCAGTGCACTGGCTGGTTCAGCCGCAAATTCCGCTTTGGGCGAGGAGAGAGTCGCGTCCTCGGGTGTTCCTACTGAGTGGTCGTTTGTAAGCGGAAAGCAGTACTCCGACCCTTTCAATCAGGTGGATGTCGATGCAATTATTACGCTGCCTTCGGGCCAAGAGGAGCGCGTACCCGGGTTCTGGTCAGGCGGCTCTACGTGGCGCGTCCGCTATGCTCCGCCTGCTCCGGGTATGTATCGGGTTCGGTCGGTCTGCAGCGATGCTGCCAATCACGATCTCCACGATCAAAAGTTGACGCTGAAAGTTGAGCCTTACACGGGCCAGAACACTCACTACAAGCATGGAGTCATCCAGGTATCGGACGACAAGCGGCATTTCAAGCACGCTGACGGCACTCCATTTTTCTGGCTGGGCGATACATGGTGGATGGGACTCTGCAAGCGGCTCAGCTGGCCGGATGGCTTTGAGACGCTTACCGCAGATCGCGTGCAAAAGGGCTTCACTATGGTTCAGATTGTGGCTGGCCTCTATCCCGATATGGAGCCGTTCGATGAGCGCGGAGCCAACGAGGCAGGCTACCCCTGGGATCGCGAATACAAGAGCATCAATCCTGCTTACTTCGATATGGCCGACGTACGCATTCAGCATCTGGCCGATCATGGACTGGCTGCGTGCATCGTGGGCTTCTGGGGCTATTTTATTCCGCGCATGGGCATGGCAAAGGTGAAGCAGCACTGGCGTTATATCATCGCGCGGTGGAGCGCATATCCGGTCGTGTGGTGCCTCGCAGGCGAGGGCACGATGCCCTATTACCTTTCCAAGACAAAGGAGCAGGATGCCGAGACGCAGAAGCATGGACTAACAGAGTTGGCACGCTATGTTCGCGCTACCGATCCTCATCATCACCCTATTACCATTCACCCCTCGAGCAGTTCGCGGCTTTGCGTGGATGATCCAAACGTGCTCGACTTCGACATGCTGCAGACCGGTCACAGCGATCGCGAGAGCGTACCGAACACGATTGAGACAATTAACAGCTCGCTCACAGCAAACCCCACAATGCCGGTTGTTATTGGCGAAGTATGTTATGAGGGCATTCAGGAAGCAAGCCGCCAGGAGGTGCAACGCTTCATGTTCTGGGCGGCTATTCTTAGCGGCAACGGCGGCCACACTTATGGAGCCAATGGTATCTGGCAGTTCAATACCCGCGAGAAACCTTATGGGCTCTCGCCGCATGGCCATTCCTGGGGCGGGCCTGCGTGGGATATCGCAGCACAACTTCCCGGCTCGGGCCAGTTGGGCCTTGCCAAGCGCCTTATCACCCGCTATTCATGGTGGAAGCTGCAGCCTCAGCCAGATATGATCGAGCCGCGCTGGAGCAAAGAGAACTACTGGAAGCCCTTTGCCGCGCAGATTCCAGGCGAAGCAGTCATGGCATATATGCCTGCAGCGTACTCATCGGGCAGCTTCCACGGCCTTAAGGCGGGATCGTACCGGGCTGTTTTCTTCAATCCAACCGATGGAGTTGAGACAGAAATCGGCACCGTGACGCCAGATAGCAGTGGATCATGGAAGATAGCTGAGGTCCCAATCTTTCAGGATTGGGTCATCGTCCTCGAGAACAAAGCATGAATGGTAGCAATCCACTAATTCCTGATCCGGAAGAGGAGTCGTTTCGTATCGGCTTTTCGGCAGACTTCTGCGATGAAGAAGGCAAGCTTGTTTTTCCTGATATTGGTTTGTCTGTCTTAAAGGGTCATGCCGGCCTGAGTCATGAATTTCTCAAGCACTATCGGGCCGAATATACTCCCGACATGCTGGCTGGCTATGACGTGCTCATTTCTCTGAAGCCGAAAATAACAGCTCAATCGTTGCAAGGTATTTCGCAACTATGCGCCGTGGGCCGTTGTGGGGTTGGCTACGACAATGTTGATCTCGATGCATGCACAGAGCACGGAATCGCGGTTTATATCACGCCCGCGGGTGTGGTGCGCCCGGTAGCAGAGTCGATCCTGCTGTTGGTGCTGGCGCTCTCGCACAGGCTGACGAGCAAGGATCGCCTGGTGCGCCAGGGCCGCTGGGCAGAGAGTACGCAGCGCCTTGGCAGAGAGCCGCGCGATCGAGTGGTTGGGACGATAGGCCTCGGTAACATTGCCTGCGAGGCTATCCATCTGCTGCGACCGCTCGATGTGCAGAAGTTTGTCGCTTTCGATCCTTTCACCACACCGGAACGTGCAGCGAAGCTTGACGTAGAACTGGTTTCACTCGAAGAGTTGTTGCGCATCTCGGACTATGTTCTTGTCAATTGCCCGCTGACGCCGGAGACGCGCGGATTGTTGGGCAAGGCTCAGTTTGCGCAGATGAAGCCGGATGCCGTTCTCATCAATACAGCGCGTGGGCCGATCGTCGACGAAGCGGCGTTGATTGAAGCTCTTGAAACCGGAGCAATAGCCGGGGCCGCACTCGATGTCTTTGAGCAGGAGCCGCTCAGCCCAACCTCGCCTCTGATTTCGATGGACAATGTGATTCTGACGTCGCATTCAATAGCCTGGACTGAGGAGTTGTTCAGAGATATGGGCCGTATCGATTGTCTCGGCGCATTGGCGATCTATCGTGGCATGGCGCCGCAGAATGTCGTGAACCCCAACGTGCTTAGCCATCCCTTGTTTCTGGAAAAACTGGCTCGCTACAAATCTGCGTACATGGCGCGGGAAGGAATGCAATGACAGGTTTGCGGCAACGGTTGCGAGAGGGAGAGCTGGTTCTGGGCCAGATGGTACTGGAGCTTTTTACTTCAGGCATTGGGCCGATGCTCGCTGCATGCGGGCTCGAATTTGTCATCTTTGATATGGAACACGGTCGATGTGACATCGGCTTGCTCTCAGAGATGATCGCTTCATGCCGCGGTAGTGAGATCGTTCCACTCGCACGCGTGCCTGATGTGAACTTTGCTCCGCTGTCACGCGTGCTGGACCTTGGCGCACGGGGAGTAATGGTGCCACGTGTCGAATCCAGACAGCAGGCCGAGGAGATTGTCCGGCAACTGAAGTATGCGCCGCAGGGCCAGCGAGGAGTTGCGCTAGGAGTCGCGCATGATCTCTATCGTGCCGGTTCTCCTGAATTCTTTGCGAAAGCCAACGACGAAATTATCGTCATCCTGTTACTCGAGACCGCGACTGCTTTTGAGAATCTGGATGAAATCATCTCTGTGCCCGGCGTGGATGTAGCGTGGATGGGACATTACGATCTCACGGTCTCGATGGGCATTCCTGCTCAATTTGAACATCCGAAATTTCTGGCAGCAATGGACGCATTAGTTGCGGCGTGCCAGCGGCATGGAGTTGCTCCTGGCTTTTTGCCGCCCACGCCAGAGTCCGCTGTCCATTGGATCAATAAGGGCTTTCGCATGATCAGTCTTGGCAGCGACATTGGCGTATTCCTTGATGGAGTCCGCAAGTTCAGGGCGCACGTTACGCAAAGGGGCAATACAGCATGAAGTATTCAATACAAGCATTTAATGCCGGGACGTTCTGGGTTCCCGGCCCTGAAGTGTATTGGATGGAATCGTGGAACACGCGCGAGGAAATGAATGCGCTCATTTATCTCATTCGCGGTGGCGGCCAGAACATACTCATCAACACTGGACCACCCCAGGATCTGAAGATTATCAATCAGGCCTGGTTTGACTTCTTCGGCTATCCAGAGGCACAGATCGTCCGCAATGAAGAACAGTTGCCGCAAAATATTCTTCGCTCTCAGGGATTGACTCCCGACGACATAACAATGGTCCTCGTCACGCCTCTACAGGCTTATGCCACGGCAAATATACCGATGTTTCGCAATGCGACCATTGGTATTTCGCGACGAGGCTGGATTGAAGACTTTCAAGCGCCTTACTATCACCTGCATGTACCGCGTCATCTGCGCATTCCAGTCGAGGTAAATCAGTACCTGCAGAATGAAGGCTGGGGAAAGATGCGGCTGCTCGCGGACGAAGAAGAGATTCTGCCCGGCCTTCGTGTCTTCTGGGCGGGAGTTCATCATCGTTCTTCGATGGCTGTTGCGATCGATACAGACAAGGGAACAGTCATCATTACGGACGCGTTTTTCAAGTACGGCAATATTGAAATGGGCCGGTACTTGGGCGTCATGGAGAGCATGATGGAAGCTGATGCTACGTGGGCGCGGATTCGCAAGGAAGCTGACCTCTTCGCATCCATCTATGATCCGGAGGTCTTTAAAAGGCATCCGGGAGGCATTCTTGCTTGAGAGCAGTCGCGCCCAGTACGCTTCTGCCGCGCTTGCTGTATAACTGGATTCATCCAAGATTCACAACGAATATATCCCAGTTAGAATGAAGCGAGAGATGGCGACAGACAGCCTTACACCCGTAGTAAGAACCACACTCACCGCCGACATCTGCCGCAAAATGGTGAGCCAGCTTATCCGCGGAACCTGGGGCGAGGGCGAGAAGATTCCTGCCGAGCGAGAGCTCTGTCAAAAGCTTGGCGTCGGTCGCGCATCGTTGCGCGAGGCTCTGAAAGCGCTCGAGATTATGGGAATGATCGAGACGCGGCTGGGCGACGGAACGTATGTCTGCAAGCGCTCCGATTTTTTCTCTAGGCCCCTGCTCTGGGCTATTGCCAGCAGCTCTGAAGCGGACGCGCGCGAACTCATTGAGGCTCGTACGCTGATAGAAGTAGAACTTGCAGGTCTAGCAGCTGAACACGCTACAGCCGAAAATCTAAAAGAGCTTGGCGAGCAGCTGGACCACATGATCAGGGCGAAAGGCAACCCGGAGGAATTTGTCCAGGCGGACGTTAACTTTCATCTGGCTATCGGACGCGCGGCATCGAACAGCATTCTCATGAATGCGCTGCATCTGATTCGGAATCTGCTGCAGCGATGGATTCTGAGCGCTGTCAACGTAAAGGGTGTGCCGGAAAAGGCCTGCATGCAGCATCGACGCATCTTACTCGCCGTCAAGAATAAAGACGGCGCCGCTGCACGCAAAGAAATGAGAAAGCATCTGCACGATATGGCTGCATTTGCGCCTGAGCATCGCCAGCCCACAGAGGATCTGGGCTGAGGCTATAAGCGTTATCGTCAGGCACTTTTTGCCCTTTATTGATTCCGCAACGTCGCCCGTATTACAAGGTCATTTGTGAAGTGCGGCAATGTAATGACTTCCTTTGAGCCACCGGCCATCTGAACCGCAGGGGAAAATTCTCCGGTGGTTGGCGAATACAACGACACATCATATGCGCCGGGCGGAAGATTTAGAACGGCGCGACCTTCGATAGGCTGCCCGGCTGCAGGGTCGGATACTTCGCGGCTGTCGGCCAGATACGCGATGTAATCATGGCCAGAAGTTACGAGGGCTGACACAACGAGATGTTCGGGATGCTCTGCGATCCAGTCCGTTTCAGGCTTTGAGTGAATAAAGTCGTATGCCGCCATGAATTCAGACAGATGTTGCATCCATGTGCGAATGCCTGCCTGTGATGCTTTCGTTCCCTTCTCGCTGCCGACTGTAATCGAGAAATCAATGTAGTCGTAGTGGCATCCGCTGAAGAGGGCTGTCCATGCTCGTTTGCGATGAATCGTCCAGCCGGTTGTGTCGCGATACATGCTTGCTGTGTTGTCTTCATCGAGCACGGTGGGCTTGGGGTGAGAGTATGCCGCTCGGCAGTACCCAGCCACCTGGTCGAGCATCAACTCTTTCGACATGAAGTTTCCCATCTCGAAGATGTGGCCATCGAGAAGTGTGTTCGGCAAAGGGTGGTCATTCGCGATGTCAAACGTCTTTTGGGCATAGACGGCGTCCATAGGAAACCCATTCTTTGCGCCATACGCAAATGCCTGTTGCCCGGAAAGGAGATGCGACCTTTTCAGCACCTTCAATTCATTGCGGATGACTCGCGCCATTTCTTCCTGCCAGGCATCCACATCCGATGCGGTAGCATGCCCCGGGACGCCCCCGCCGGGCTCATTGCAAATCTCGTAGTAGACATTGTCGTATCCGCTGGTTTCATCAATGATTTTGCGGGCGTATGCGGATTGCCTGCGCACGAGTTCCTTATCTTTGAGGGTGATGTACTCCTCCCAGTCGACTGCCCCTGTGTGTTGCAGATTATTTTCAGCACGCAGCGGACTTAGAGACCAGGTCTCAGGCGAGTACTCATTGCTGAATACGGTCAGTTCTACGATGATTCCTCGTTTGGAGGCAGCGTCGAGGAAGCGGTGCAGCCGTTCAAAATATTCTGGATTCCACTTGTCCAGATCGTAAGCAGGCTCGCCATCCATAGCTTTGCCTGGGCCGGTTCGCATGAAGGGAGAGATATAGTCGGGAGATTCCGGCTTACAGGGAGAAGAAGGATTACGCGCAGTTTGCTGCTCTCGATAGAGGAGAAAAGTCCTCGTCATCGTCATTTTATGTGCGGCAGCGTCGTCAAGGTATGCCTCATAGTCAAAGGCTCGATTGATCACCGATCCGTAATGTTCAGAGGCTGAGATTAATACGAGAGGCTTGCCTCTGAACTCCAGATACCTGGGATTGGCAGGGTTAATCCTGATCGCTTCCTGTGCATTCGCCGCACCCAAAGCCACTACAGACAACATCAAAGTCCATTTCGCAAATTTCCAGCACGTCATACCCTGTCTCCGTCACTCCACGCGATTCAAGAAGCTCTTTGTCTGCCTACCTTGTTTCGTCGGCCATTTGGTCGATGTCAGCATACCATCAGACCATTAGATACCAGAAGCGACTAGTTCTAGAGAGGGCCGGGAACTTTGACGGCATTGATCAGCATGCTTACCTGTCAACTTTGACAGATAGTAATGACTCTGTTGATGACTTAAGGTTACGAATGAACGAAAGCGAATGATGCCATGCTGAATTTCGTCACCAGGAGACCGGTTTTTCGTGACCGGGGGCGAATGCCGACTGTCGAGTTGAGTATTCTCGCATTGGCTGTGTTCGCCTTTTGTCCCGCTGCAATATCGCAAACACAAGCGAAAGCAGTTGCTGCGACGCAGCCTGTCACTGAGTCAAGCACGGCTGTTGACGACACTGCCAGTGTCGATTTCACAGATTGGTCAGTGAACCGAATCAAGGCTTATAAGGAATCGCTTGAAATGGATTTTCCAAGCCCGCTCGCGATCCTGGCCGTACCTCGGCTTGGCGTTCATGTCTCACTCTTTGAGGGCACAGATGATGTGACGCTTGATCGAGGAGTGGGACGTATCGCGGGGACTGCGCCTCCTGGAACAGCAGGAAACCTGGGCGTCGCCGGACATCGAGACGGATTTTTTCGGCCGCTCAAAGACATCAAACAGGGAGACACAATCAAGGTCATTACGCCGAGCGCGCTAGCGACCTACAATGTAGATCGCATTGAAATTGTTGACCCTACTGATATTCGCGTATTGAAGCCGGGCACCAAGACAACACTCACTCTAGTTACCTGTTATCCGTTCTACTTTATTGGCCACGCGCCGAAGCGCTTTATTGTAGAGGCTTCTCTGGTTCAATTTACTCGCATACCCTGACAAAGTCTCACCCGGCCCCGATAGGATACGACGAGACGAAGACACGGCCTGCCAGTGCATGCTCGATTGCATTGACAAGATCTGATTGCATGCTTGACTTCAGAACATATCCGGATGCGCCTGACTCCAGGGCAGCAACGACATAGTCCTCATCGGCGTGGACTGTGAGGAAGATAATTCTCGTATTACACCATCGCTGCTTTACTTCTCGCGCTGCTCCAAGACCATCGAGCTTTGGCATTGCAATATCGAATACAGCAACATCCGGACTATATCGCATGACTGCCTCGACAGCTTTTCTTCCGTCGTTTACCGCAGCAACAATGTCATAGTCAGAGATGAGCAGCCGCGACACGCATTCGATAATTCCTGCGTGATCATCAGCCAATACAACTGTAGGCCGGGCTTTCGGGGTTTTCATCGACTTACCATAGGTTGAATTTTTGTACGTCTCAAATGTATTCTGACCATTCCACATACGATGCGTACCTGCTAAATAGCGAAGTATGGACTATCGTTTTTGGAACATTCTTTCCAAAACTGTCCAAATTTGACCAAATTATCGCGTCAAGAAGCTCTATGCCATCGTCCCGTCCACAACATTGACCGAATTGATATCAATGGATGAACGGCACATTCAGACAATGTAGCCCCATGAGCTGACGAATGATTAACTCGTCTGCTGTATCTGGACTTCCAAGCAGCGAGACTTTAGCGCAAGACAGAGACTGCCCGGGAAGCTAAGGATTTGAGCCGACTGCCGGTTGGGGATCTATTGTCAGAGACTTTGACAATTCAAAATCGACAGGAGTCTCAGACGGCATCGTAATGTCACGATTTCCCGTCGTTGCGCCAACAGTGCCGGCTGCGCCACCAACAAGAGCTCCGATTGCTGCACCCTTGCCACCGCCCGCCAAGCCTCCGATCAAGGCGCCTCCGCCTGCCCCACCACCTACCATCGCCGCTGTACGCTTTCCCTTCCCTTTAGATGTCTGATTCAACGTCATGGTGGAAATGCGATAAACCCGGCCCCTAATGGTGATCGACCTTAAAGCCAAATCCAATGTCGCACCACCCTTGAATTTTCCGGCCTTATGAGATTCCGTTACCGTTCCAGAGAGGCTGGTGCCAGTCGACGCTATCGTCTTGCCGTCCACTACCAGAGGAGTGGCCAGGGTGGCGTCAAACGGATCTCCATCGGAGTTGTTCTTCGAACTCAGCGACTGCACCAGGCGTACCGTCACCATGGTTCCAGCAGGAACAACGATGGGCGGCGGAGGTGGCGGCGGCTGAGGAGTGGGAACTGGAGCGGCGGCAGGAGCAGAGCCAGTGGCAGGGTTCGGTGCAGGCGCAGCAGTCGACGAGGCGGCCTGAGCCGGTGCAACAGACTGCGGGGAGGGGCTAGCCTGCGCCGTTTGAGCCGGCTGCAAACTGGCATTATCGGGCGACTTCCTGCAAGCTACAATCAAGCTCCCGCTCAGGGCAATGACCAACATTGAATTCGTGATTTTCATATGCTCATCATTCAAGAAAAGCATAGCTGGCAGTTGCTAAAAGTCAACACTGTCAACTGTTACATATCTGTCGACGTTCTCTACAAAGTTTGCAATGGCAACGGTGCTCCGTCTCAATATCAGGCTTGTAGATTTGAGTATTAGGGTAAACTTTCCTATGCTCTGTTACTCTTAACAGTTCCACGAGGGATGCAACTTTGTTTGGATGACTCTTTGAATGCCGTTACAAGAAGTGTGTAGTTAAGATGTATAAGTTCGGAGGTCTGCAATGGGAAAACCGCGAGTGTTGCTTGCAGATGATCACACACTTGTTGTGGAAGCCTTCAAGAGGTTGCTCGAACAGGAAGTGGAGATTGTCGCCACTGTAGCTGACGGGCGCACGCTTCTTGCCATCGCTCCAGAGTTAAAACCGGACGTGATCATACTTGATCTCGGGATGCCGCTGCTTAATGGCATGGATGCGGGCCATGAGCTCAAGAGACGTTTGCCTCGGACAAAGTTGATCGTATTGACGATGAGCGAAGATTACGATCTCGCCGCGGAAGCTATGCGGCATTGGGCCTCAGGTTACTTGCTCAAAAAGTCTGCCAGTTCGGAATTAGTGAAGGCAATTCGCGAAGTTCTTGCAGGAAGGTCGTACGTCACGCCAAAGGTCGCGCAACGCCTCCTGGAGGAGTTTGTACGCGATCCGCGGCCTAATCGGGTCAAACACCTGACTCCACGACAACGCGAGGTTCTGCAGCTCCTGGCAGAGGGCAGGACGATGAAGGAAGTCGCTGCGGTTTTAAACGTGACAACGCGAACAGTGGCCTTTCACAAATATCGCATCATGGAAGAATTCGGCATGAAGACGACCTCCGACCTGGTGCGATTTGCCATGCGAGAACATATCGTTGACCAGCCATAAGTCGCCCTGATATCCAGCTAATAACAAAATCTGTTCAGCCGCGATGATTTATCAATCGCTACTGACTGCGACGGGCCGATGTTTTACTGCGAACCTGGGTTGACGTTCGCTGGTCAAAATCTCATGCGGATCAAGTCCATCTGATAATTGCAGCAGTCGTGCGATGAGACCAGTCCATCCAGTCTGGTGGCTTGCTCCCAGCCCGGCGCCATTATCGCCATGGAAATACTCATAAAACAGAATGTAATCGCGCCAATGGGGGTCCGTCTGGAATTTCTCAGTACCGCCGTAGACAGGTCGGCGGCCAGTATCGTTCCGCACAAAGATCCGACATAGACGCTTGCGAATCTCTTCGGCCACCTCAAACAGCGTCTTGAGATTTCCTGAACCCGTCGGACATTCGACCTTGAAGTCGTCTCCGTAGTACACGTAATAGGTAAGAAGTCCACGCAGAATGAGCATATTCACAGGAAACCAGATGGGTCCGCGCCAGTTTGAGTTTCCTCCAAACATACCCGATTGCGACTCGGCAGGTTCGTAGTCTACTCGGAATTCCTTGCCAGCCGTTGTGAACGTATAAGGGTGATCGAGGTGATAGCGTGAGATAGATCGAATTCCGTAGTCGCTGAGGAATTCATTCTCATCGAGCATATAGGCAAGGAGACGCCGCAAGTTATCTTCATTGAGGATTGCGAGTAGATGTCGCCCGCCATAGCCCTTTTTCTCAGGTGGAGCAATCCTGACTGTCAGATGGGAATTTCTGCGGAGGAAGTTACGGATATTGGCCAGGAAATCCGTGCAAGAAGACAGCGACCCTGGATAAAACACCGTGGCTGCGCAGAGAGGGAGTAGACCTACCATGGACCGAACCTTCATCCGCTGAGAGCTACCGTCGGGTAACTGCAGCAGATCATAGAAGAACCCATCTTCCTCATCCCACAGTGAACCTGCATCGTCGCCGATTCTGTCCATAGCGCTCGCGATCCACATGAAATGCTCGCAGAACTTTGTGGCGAACGTCTCGTAGCCAGGATCGTCATGGGAGAGTTCCAAAGCAATCTCCAACATGTTCTGACAGAACAAAGCCATCCAAGCAGTGCCATCTGCCTGCTCGAGATGGGCTCCATTTGGAAGTTTGGCACTTCGATCAAAGACACCGATGTTATCGAGCCCAAGAAATCCACCTTCAAATACGTTATTGCCGTCACGGTCTTTGCGATTGACCCACCATGAGAAATTGAACAGCAGGCGATCGAATGAGCGCTTGAGAAACGCGATGTCTTTCCGGCCCTTCTGCTCTTGTTCCTGCTTGTAAAGATACAGCGCGGCCCATGCGTGAACGGGAGGATTCACGTCACTAAAATTCCATTCATACGCCGGGATCTGACCGCTTGGGTGTAGATACAGCGTTTCGAAGATGGTCTCCAATTGATTCTTGGCAAAGTCAGTATCAACTATTGCCAGAGATACTGTGTGAAACGCGAGATCCCAGGCGGCATACCATGGATACTCCCATTTGTCAGGCATAGAGATTACGTCGTCATTGAACATGTGAAACCATTGCTGGTTTCGCGAATAGCCACGCTGGCCGGGACTTGCGCCATGCTCCCGCAGCCATACCTGAAGATCAAAGAAGTAGTGCTGTTTGCTCCACAACATACCAGCCAATGCCTGGCGCATCACTAAGCGACCATCTTCATCCAGCGAGGATGGGCTTATCGAATCGTAAAATTCGTCTGCCTCTGTTTTTCTTGTGGCGATTACACTATCGAATTTCTTCAAAAAGAAAGAGCGTCCGCTCTTTGCAGTAAGACTGCCACTAGTGTCCTCGGGGCAGATACGCAACTGGATTGTCTCGCTCTGGCCAGCGGGGATTTCAAGTTTGTAATGCGCTGAGCACTTCGTTCCGACATGTTGTGGGTTCACTGCATCTAGCCGGCCCTGCACGACGTAATCATTGATCCCGTCTTTGACATAAGGCGTAGCATTCTGCCCGTGAAATAAGCGTTCGTTATTTGTGTTGTTCTCTGTAAACAACAGAGGCACGTCGCGGTCTGTGCAGAATTGACGTGTACCTAGAATTGGATGACGTGCAATCACAGAAGGCCGATCGTGAGCATTTTCCGATTGCTCAAGCGTGGGCTTTTCTACTTCCTCGCCCCATGACCATGTGTTTCGAAACCAAATTGTAGGCAAGAGGTGCAAAGTAGCCGCTACTGGCCCACGGTTGTAGGCCGTAATCTGCACCAGGATGTCCTCGGGATCCTGCTTTGCGTATTCTACGAAAATATCAAAGTAGCGATCGTCATTGAAGACATCGGTGTCAATTAACTCGTACTCCATATCGAGGCGTCCGCGCTGCCTATTTTTGTCGATAATGTCGGCATAAGGATATGCCTGCTGAGGATACTTATAGAGATACTTCATATAGGAATGTGTCGGAGTGCTATCGAGATAGAAATAGTATTCTTTTACATCTTCGCCATGATTGCCTTCTGAGTTAGTTAGCCCAAATAGCCGTTCTTTCAGGATCGGGTCTGTGCCGTTCCATAGCGCCAAGGCGAAGCATAATCTTCCCTTATCGTCACAAATTCCTGCCAGGCCATCTTCTCCCCAGTGATAGGCTCTGGAGCGTGCCTGATCATGCGTGAAGTAGTCCCATGCATTGCCATTCGTGCTGTAGTCCTCGCGCACGGTGCCCCATTGCCGTTCACTGAGATAAGGTCCCCATTTTCTCCAAGGCGCACCTGACTCACGTGTTTCGTCGAGCCTTTGTTGTTCTGACTGGGAGCGAGGATTCGGCATGACGGCCTCCTTCATCATTGGTAGGAGTTGCGAGCTGCAGGTCGCGCGTAGACGACCTGACCTAGATCCGCAACGATATTTGCATAACCTGATTCATCTGACTCAGGTTATGCAAAAGCGCATTAACACGCGGTTAATTCATGTAGCTTGTCGATGCGTTCAAACAACTTTTCGACAGATAGAGACGATGTACCAAAGGGCTTCGTTTGGCTAGAATGCTTCACCAAGAAAAAAATTCCATGACCATCCGGTTGTGCCGTAGGCAACGTCAGCGCGCATATTGATTCGTTGCTTCTTTGCAAGGTTGAATCGTATTCCTGTTCCACCACCGGGCAAAAGATTTTCAGAGTCGAAGGAATCCCACGTGTGCGCCACTTCGCCAACGCCAGCGAATAACACAAATCCCAATCGATTCGTGAGGATTTTTCGATACTCGGCCTGGGTAGCGAACATCCTTCTGTCACGGAATCGGCCAACCTGGTATCCCCGAATATCGGACATAGCTCCGAATTGACATAGTTCGTAGAATGGCGGGTTCCCATCCACGTCGCATACCATGCCACGAAGCGCCAGGACCTGACTCGGAGATAGTGGCAGATACTGGTTGTAAGAAACCCTATATTGCTCATAAGTCACGTCCCGGTCGAGATTATCCTGCAAAGACTCGGTGGCCCTAAAGAAGTCGCCGTCTAACTGAAAGACGTGCCCTTTTGTTGGATAAAACAGATCTGTCCTTGTGTCGTGCTGCACCTCAAAGCCCGGTGCGTATGTGTTGAATAGTGATCCGAGGTCGACTGAATCGACTCCAGGCGGAAGATTGACGCTGTCAGCATTGAGTTTGAGATTCGCTGTGAGACGACGATAGTTGAATCGCGGCCCTACATAGAGCTTGCCTTTGAGTTTGAAGAGAATCTCAGTAAATGCCAGGTCACCACCCTGTTCTATCGGAACCGATTTGCCGGCATTGCCGCCAGATGTGCCAACACCGAAGAGAGCATACGAAACATCTCCGTGACCGCCAAAAAAGCTTAGTCGATAGCGATCGTGATTGAGGAACAGTCTTCCTCCTCCACCCAGGGCCCAGCTAGCTCGCTGCGCGATCATACCGGTTACAACCAGTGACGAGGGGTGAGACTGCGGATCCTTAGAATTGACGGGAAAGACATACTGAACGACAGGTGCGAGCCCGAAGCTGAATACCTGATTTGAAAATGGGATCGGTGCGAAGATGAACTCGCCCTGATGTTGCTGCGGTGGTGATGTTGCAGGTGACTTTTCGCTTGAACCCGGAAAATTTGGACTTACCGCAGAATCCGCACCCGCCGGCAGAACGGACGAGTCAGGAAACGCCTGCGGCGAAGGCTCAGGCGCGCCAATTTTGATTCGTTTGGGTTGGTCAACTTTAACTGGAGCGGGCGCAGCCGTGGGGTTCTGCGCTTCATCCTGCGAGAGCCCTGGATGCGCGCTCATGCAAAAGATAATGCCGAGTGCCAGATGTATAGGAACTCGAAGCCGCCGCATGATGTCAGACGCAGCAAGTTCTAGACGAAAAGACATCTCGAAACTCCAGCAGGACCGCGTCTACAGCGAGCTCTAGGCACAGCCGTTAGCAGACCGCAACGTCGCCAGCGGGCGGAGTGTGCTTTGCACGTACTCATGCAATTACAAACACATTCCGCCCACCGCGATATTTGCGGCTCTATCTGGAGCTGGGGGTTGACAATTGCCTGCGACGGTATACAAGCACTCCCGCTGATATGCACAGCAGCATCACACCAAGTAAACCAGTCAGCGGAACGGGGCTTGCGGTTTTTGGCAGCGTTGCCTCAGCTACCTGCTGTGGTGCAGGAGCAGGTGCAGGAGCAGGAACCGACTCAAACAAGAGCACGGCTTCCGCAGGAGGTGTCGGAGGAGGCGCGGGTGCAGGAGTGCCAGTGACGTCGTGAGTAGTACTCACAACAGTTTCCGGAGAGTCCTTGACAATCGTCGCCGAGATCATCATTCCCTTCTTGACATGGAAAATCGACTGCTTCTTGCCATCCACGTCAAACATCTGTCCGTCCGGAACCTTGTATTCCTTGTTAGGGCCGTCGGGGAAAGAGAGAATCAAAGTCTTTGGCGGGTTCACATACCATACCTTGCCTTGGATCGTTCGAACCGTTTGTACAGTCGTCGGCGTCGATGTAGTGGTGATGGTGCGAGTCAGCGTCATTCCAGGCTTCAGGTCATGTACGGTGAGTTGTTTGCCGTCTACAGTGACCGTCTTCGAGTTAGGCACCACAAAGTGTTTGATGGTGCCATCATCAACTTTGACCACCAGGTCATTTCCCGACACGTATATAACGGTGCCGCTTCTGACTTCAGTTGTCGTGGTTGCCGCGTGGGTCCGCGTTGTTGCGCTCGATGTTTCCTGCGCCCGAGCCGTTCCCAGTAGTGATGCACAACCGAGAAGCAGCAATGTTGCGCCGAAACGGCTGGTGAATGTTCCTAGCGGGTTCTTCATCTTCATTTCTCCTTTTGCACTTCGAGGTGTGCTTGCTGCGTTAGTCGTAAATCAGTTTGTGGTACGTGTTGCCACAGTGTGGCCTGAACAACAAAGCGACGAGGAGCAGGTCCAATAACGTAAAAGGGATAGCAAGTGACCAGAGTGATTCTTGAGCCTCCACCCTGGGCTAATACCCCGACATCGGAGGGATCGACAATCTGAATGCGATCTACGACGTAAACATTGCGCGAAGCCGGAGTGATGACTTCGATCGAGTCTCCGGGCACAACATCCTTTAAGGCACGCAGAAACGAATCCCGGTGGCCGGCGATGCCGACATTTCCCTGTTCTCCGAATTTTGCTGTTCCACGAATCCTGCCGAGACCGTGATTGAGAGTAATGTCGTCAGTACCATCAAAAACGGGCGCAACAATGCTCAACCTTGGAACACTCAGGGTCGCTTCCGGAAGACCGATTCGCTGAACGAGGCTGGCTCTGTAGGCGACGATTCGCGGGGCCGACCAGAGACCAAAGCTTGGGTCATGTTGTGGTAATGCCGGTTGTGGTAATACCGGCGCCGGTGGCATTGTTTCCTGGAGCGGTGGCGGTGTGTGAGCAAGCATCCAAATTGCAAATCTTGACGACAATGCCGCATCCGTTACTGCAACTCCATAGATACTTACTAACAGCGCTCCAGCAGCAAAAGTCAGCCGTTGAAGTATCAACAGCCTGGTCCGACGCGGGAGATTGGAGTTTTCGACGTTCACTGGAGCCTGCACTCGTGCTTTCGACATCACCAAAATTGCAGCCAGCTTAACGGGATCCTTCTTGCTCTTTAACTGTCAGATGTGACAGGCACCTGGCTCTGTGGGCCTTTACCAGAAATCTTTCGCATTCCCTATAAGGACAACGCTCAGTAGAGTCGTCCAGCAACCCTAACGGGTTACATCACTACCTTAAGCAAGAGCTTTAACAGATCTTTGAGCGGCATAATTGTGAGCAACAAGGGCGTCAAAGGAAGAAGCGTCATTAGGACCAGGTTAACCAATGAACGCAGTTTCACCGGAAGGGGATTCGTTCGGGTAATGAAGGAATAACTGTTGCCCAGATCAGCCAGTGACTGTATGTCGCCTGAGCCCAGAAGCGCTTCACCCCCGGGATTCTCTCGGCGGACCCATTTCTTGTCAAAAGCGCGAGTATACTCTGTCGCGAGGGCCCCGTAGTCGTAGATAGCACGTCTCTTTGTACTGAGAAGTTTACTGGTAAACACACAGAGTGGACCTACGATCACCAGCAATGCAATCACAATATAGACAGCGATCGCTGGCGCGAAATATGTAAGCGGGAGCTTATCGTAAACAATATCCCTCGCGATCAGCCCGGCAGTGCCCGCAGAAAGAGCGAAGGGAAGAACTCCAAAAAATCGCTGTACCTCCCCAATAAAACCTATACCTCCGGCCTCATCGGGATGAGTCGGAAAGAGTTCTATATCCAGCTGGGCGACTTTTCCAAGAAATTGAAACCAAAGTATCAAGCGCCAAAACCAGCGCAGCAATAAAAACTGGTAGACCGGCACGCAAAACAGGATTAGCCAAAATCCAGACCACGTAATCGATAACTCCCCGTTCGTGCGTGTGGCAAACCAAGTCGAAACGTGAACGGAGGCGAAACGAAAGGCGAGGATAGAAATAACATACGCCAGGATCAGGATGATGATTTCTGCACGAATTGAATCGCGCGACTTCAGTCCTCTTTCCACTGCTTCATCGAAGCGTACAAAATCCTTCTCTACGACGACACCTGATGTAACAAAATGTTCAGCCGCCTCTGCGATCTTTGGCCCCAGAAAATTTTCGGCAATCAGCAATAACGGAACAGCGAGAAGAAAGCGAGTATAAGCACTAAAGTCCTTAAGGAACGGCAACGGAACCTTATCTCCGTAGGCCGTCCCCTGCAGAAGGCAAAGAATCAGCAAGGGCGCCCAAGTCGCGAATCCGAATATAATCGCTCGCCTTGCTGTCAGCGGCGCATTTGCCTTGATTAGTCCCACATATTTTTCAATGCGATAGAGTGGGCCGCCCTCCATCAGAAGGAACTTATTAACCCCAGGGCCTCTATCCTCGTTCACTATAGCTCCTGCATCTGGTTGATATCATTACCGAACAACAGAGGCTAGGCCGGATTACTTTCCGATCATTGCCTGCACTTCGCGATTATTCTTAACTGCCCTGACCAGAGCTGCGTGATCGAGTTCGGTCTGATTCGCGTATGCTTCTGCCCACAACGCCATCGACGTATCAAGGGTTACGGATTTTCCGCAATATCCTGCGACTATCGCGGGGTCTGTTATGCGCGCATGGGCACGCGCCAGTATCGCACCACAAGCCCAGGCATAGAAGGTAAATGAGCTTCCGGAAAGCCATTCCACTGGAATGGACCCCTTCATGTTCTTCATCTGCCGAACATAAAAGTACAAGCCTTCCATTTGCGTCCACCCTAACATCACATCGGTTGACGATTGCAGGGCCCGTTGCCCCATTACGATCCTTTCCCCCTGATGAGAGAACACCGGAACCTTGCCGGTTACGAAGGGGGCATGCGCGGCTACAGTCCCTTCTTTCACTTGAAGGAAAAGCGGGTCCTGATCGCCATTGCCAAACAGCAGTACCAGATACGCGCGGGTGCCGACACTTCCAACACCGACAACGCGATGCGCAACGTCTGCAATTCGATATCGAGTCAGCATATACTGGCGTTCACGAGGGAGACTTGTCGCATACTCCTGCAAAGCACCCTCGACAGCATTTCGGACATCAGCACTCACGCGAGTGAGAACAGGAGGATCGTTACGAAAACGCCAACTCCCGTTGCTTTGCTTCTCAGCCACCTTACCGAGAAGAGCCGCATTCGTCTGCTGCGCCGCCTTCGCCACGGCCTTGGTTACAACGGCTTTCGACTTGCTATCTATTTGATGGACCGGATTCTCCCGGCCAGGATATGCATGCAGGTACCAGGTCTCAAGCACGCCCAGGTTTTGTAATCGGAAAAGATTTGCTTTGTAACCTAGTACACATCTTCGCACGGCTGCATCGCGTTCATTACGGTTGAATCCATTCTCGCGGGCCGCGAGATTTACGCTTGCGGTTAACCGCTTCAAATCCCACTCCCACGGCCCTACGACTGTCTCGTCAAAATCATTGAGGTCAAAAACGATGTCGCGTTGGGGAGTTCCATAGAACCCAAAGTTATTCAAGTGTGCGTCGCCGTCGATGATTGTGTTGATCCCGGTGACGGGCGTTGTGGACAGATCCTGTGCCATCACCGTTGCAGCCCCTCTATAGAATGCGAAGGGGGACGCTGTCATACGGGCCATCCGCAGCGGAACCAGGGATTGCTGGCGTCCCTTATTCGACTGCATTATTGTCTCAACCGCATCAGGGCAATCAGGACGCCGCGACCACTCGCCGTGACTCTCCCGCGGAGTCTGTATTCGCAGAGCTTTGCCTATAGCTCGACGTTCCGCCACAGGCACCTCTCCGTCAAACGGAGCCGCAGTCTTGATAAACGTCCGGTCGGCGTTTGTTTTGGATGGGGTAGACTTCGCAGCCTTCTTCGGCCTTGCGCGTCGACTCTCGGTCGTGGGCATCGATCCTCCAGTTACAACTGGCTAGATTGCTCAAAATTGGCGTCTGCAATAACGCGACATCCCTTACCTGGTCTGCTTTCGATGGCAAGTTTGCCGCCAATGATTTTGAGTCTTTCGTACATGGTGACTAAACCCAACCCACAGTCCCGATGCGTCGGATTGAACCCAACGCCAAAATCCGTGATCTCCATGTGCAGAGAGGCCTTGTCCTCCATCAACTTAACCTCGATAGACGGCGAACTGCTATGCCTGATGGCATTGTTCAGCGCCTCCTGTGCCACCCGATAGAAACAAAGCGATATTTGCTCGGGCAGGCGACGAGAGATTTGATCTGCTGTCAACTCAATAGCAACACGGTGCTTATTGGAATTCTGCCGGCATAGCTCATTGACGGCAGCACTCAGACCAAGATGCTGCAACTTAGAAGAATGCAGTTGGTGCGATAAATTGTGAACATCACTTACCAGTTCGTCGAGGTCATGCAACAGTTCAGGAACTTTGAGTTCCCGGGCTTTCTCACTCGGCAACCGAACGCGGAGCATGTCCATTCCAGCCGTGACGAGAGATAGTCTCTGGCCGATATCATCGTGAAGCTCACGGGCTATTCGCGCTCTCTCATCCTCCTGAGTCCGGAGGAGCCTGGAGGTCAGCTGGCTCATTTCCTCATGCGCTCGCTTCAATTCGTCGACGAAAGCCTTTTTTTCGCTGACGTCCTCAACCGTGGCTAGTACGACCGGCTGGGTGCCTGAGGATTGCAACGTCGAAACATTCACCTGCCCCCAAATATGTTTTCCGTCCTTGCGGTTATAACACTTCTCAATCCGATAGCCATTCGTCTTGCCTGTGCGCATTGCCTCAAACATCGGTCCTTCTTCTTCATGGAACTGGACGTCTGCAAATTGAGAGCAGTTCATGCCCGTCATCTCTTCCTTGGTGTATCCGAGCATGGAACAGAGAGCAGGATTCGCATACTGAATATTGCCGTCAAGATCTTCGAGCGCGATTCCGATCGGCGCTTCCGTGACCAGGGAGCGAAACATCTGTTCATTGTCGAGCAAAGCATGCTGAGCTTCTTTGCATCGCAGTGCATTGGCGAAAATTCTTGACAGTACCAGTAGCCGATTGCTGACCGTGGTCGGCCACTTTCGCGTCCGCGTTAAATACACCAGCTTAAGAAAGCTTCGGCCGGTCTTTTCAGGATGGGAGGGAAAGAAGCCTATCGACTTCACGCCCTTCTGTTCGAAATGTGCCCTATCGACGTGCGCGTCTGAAGGAAGACTGCTCAGCTTCTCAAGAATGATGGCCGCGCCAGAATTGTGAATAAGTTGTTTCGTTACCCAGGGCAACTCTGAACTGGCGTAAAACTCGACAGCATCGTGATAACTATAACTCTGCGCGGAATAGCTTCGGCTCGAAACCAGCCCATCTCCATCTACAACGATCCATGAAGCCTGATCAGCCCCTTCAGCCATTAGAACCGACTCAAGGATATTTTGTATTTCGAAATCGATTTGCTCACTCGAAGCCCCTGAGAGTCTTGCCGACGACTGGGCAATGATTCTGTCAATCTCGCAGAGGCGCTTGAGTTCATTTTGAGCTTGAGTCATACGGCGTCGCGAATCAAGCATCGCGAATGCGATCCCGATTTCAATCAACAGGCCCGCGAGAATATAGACACCGTACGTTATCCAGCCAGACTGTCCAAAAGCCAGTGAAACGTCTGTTGCGTACGGGCTTACGATGCAAGCAGCGGAATAGCTAAGAGCGCTAGGCCTCCCGATAGCAAGCACGAGACGTTCAAAGCCGTGACCACTCAAGCTCTGATGATCCGCTCCGATTGTCGAGCTGCTTATGCGAGACTGATGCGGGAATAATGCCGGCGCTGATGCAGTGTTTAATGAGAAACACGGCAATGCCAGGAGCAGTAAAACAACTGAAAGGATCAACTTCTTTTGCCGAACTACTGCCTTACAAAAGGCATCCGCCAACAGAGTTTGCCATGTCTCTTCGATAGCGCCAATTTCAGCTGCGCACCTGAGCATTCCACTCAATTTCTTAGTGGCGATTCGCATAGAAGGACTCCCCGAACCTGAACCCCGCGAACACTATGCCTTACCGCTTGTTTCGCAGTGACTATCTTTGAGCAGTAAATGCAGCAAGTCAATAAAAAACAACGTTGCGATTCACTTTTCGCGGATTCCTGCAGTAAACAGTCACTACAGTTGTTTCCCACTGTCACTTCTGACAGGTGCCATAGCCACTTTTTACAACGGGCTGTGACAAGCTATCGTACAGATACTCCCTAAGATACACCAGTTGCGATAGCACGCTGCGGATAGCTGTCATTTATGGCAGAGATAAAGGTCTTTTTGTTTCAAAATTATTGGCCCGAGAAGGACCTATATCTGTGCATAGGAATCACACTTTGATTGCTAACAATGCCCCATCTCGTGTCTCTGTCTCGTAAATATCTACAAGCTACCCACCTCTATTACATTTATTTTTGAAGAATGAGTCATCCGTGCGGTTTTATTAAGTTTTAACGCTAAAGTTATGAGCCGACCTGGAGACAAGCTACGTCGTTAATCACTTACACGAAATGCATGGCAATACTTGCGCCGATAGTTCTCATTTGTTGCGTTGCACATTGTTCCAGCCGATCCACATCTGCAAATGGATTATTTTCAGGCGCAGGATACTCGCACCCGCTTACCAAATGGCTCTCCCGGGGACGATCCCTTTTCGATTACATGAACGCCCCGGAACGGGGGTTTCGCCTGCGTTTCTCATTTGAATAAATTGCTCAGCGGAAATCAGGCAAATCGCTTTTATGTTGCTGTATTAAAGCGCTTTGGCTCTGATAGCGTACGCACCAACAGTCTCTCAATACTTTCGCTTGACAATCTCAAAGCGGCGAATATAGCGTTGGTTCGCACTTCGAACTATATACCCGTTCAAGTCGAAGTTTGATGATTCTTGGAGGCTTCAGATGATCTCGTTTCGAGGATGGAAAGATCCATTAGCGTTCCTCGTCTTGTCCCTGGTTCTTGGCTTCTCTCAAGCTATCCACGGACAAGCGGTCAACGGAACGCTCCTTGGCACAGTGACCGACGCCAGTGGCGCGACTGTTGCAAATGCCAATGTCTCTGCAACCGAAACAGCAACCGGCGCAATTCACCAGTCAATCACCAACGAGAGCGGGAACTATACCTTCCCGGATCTTCAACCAGGCGGCTACTCCATCACAGTCGAGGCTAAGAGCTTCAAGAAGTTCGTGCAGAGCAACATCGATCTTCTTAGCAACAGCTCTGTCCGTATTGATCTATCCCTTACTCCGGGCAATGTGTCAGAGACCGTCGAGGTAAACACGGCGCCTCCGCTTCTCCAGACCGATCGCGCTGACATCAGCACCAAGATTGAATCGCAGTCGATAGAGGAGTTGCCAATCGGCACTAATCGCAACTTCCAATCGCTGCTCAACCTTGTTCCGGGAACGGCTCCTGCTACGTTCCAGCACTCGCAGTTTTTCAACGCTCAAAGTTCTCTGCAAACTGAGGTCAACGGCTTGCCTCGCCAAGGAAACCTCTATCAGGTGGAAGGCATTGACGACGACGAGCGCACAGGCCTGCTACAGATCCTGATTCCGCCTGTGGAGGCTATTGCGTCGGTCGATATTTCCACGAATAATTTTGAGGCGGAACTGGGCCGCGCCACTGGCGCTGTGACCAACGTCACTTTTAAGTCGGGAACCAACAGGTTCCACGGCTCGGCCTTTGAATTCATTCAGAACAACGACCTGAACGCCCGCTCATACTTTGGCGGACCCCTCGGCCATCTCTCCTACAACTATTTCGGCGGTAGCGTGGGTGGTCCCATCCTCAAGGATAAGCTGTTTTTCTTTGCCGACTACCTTCGCACCTCGGATCACGAAGCGCTCAGCAACACGCTGACGATTCCGGACGCGCGCTACTTCACGCCCAATGAGCAGGGGAACATCGACCTGAGCGGAGCGCTTGTCAGCACTTCCGGGCAGACCGCCGGGCAGATCTACGATCCAAGTACCGGAGACGGGACCACATTACATCCGCGGACCGCTTTCGCCAACAATCAAATCCCTTACGACAGGGTCAATCCGGTCTCGCTCACGATTCTTCAAGGTATCTACGAGGCGGCTCTCAAATACGGAACGCTGAATGCGACTAAGCCTTTATCGAATCCGTCCAACAACTACGTGACTAACCTTCCCTTCAGGAAAACTACAGACAGCGTCGATACCAAAATCGACTACGCAATCAATGAGAAGAATCACCTGAGCGGACGCTACAGCTATCAGCGTGTTGTGACTTTTCAAGAAGCGGCTTTTGGTTCTTTCCTCGGCGGTCCAGTAGGCGGAGGTTTTGAAGGCACTGGAAATCAGAGTTCGTATAGTACCGGCGGAAACTACGATCACGTCTTTTCTCCGACATTCCTCACGGAAGCGCGCGTTGGGGTCGCTCACCTGCGCAACGAGGCACAGCCAAATGATTTTGGCTCGGCTGACGCAACTGCTATCGGGATTCCTGGCATAAATATTGACGGGCAGCCCTTCACGTCTGGTCAGGCGGGTGTCACGATCAATGGCGGTTTCTCCAACCCGCTGATGGGCTACTCCGCCTCTGAGCCGTGGATCAGAGCAGAGTCAAATATCGACTTCGTCAACAACTGGACCAAGATCATCGGCAATCACACTGTGAAGTGGGGAGCCGATGTTCGCCGCGTGCGTGATGACCTGCTGCAGGATCAAACCTTCAGCCCGCGTGGAGCCTTCACGTTCTCTGATGTGCAGACTTCTCAGTCAGGCATGAAGACAAATATCGCCAACGATATTGCAAGTTTCCTTCTGGATCAGCCGAGCCAAACAGGCCGCGATCTGAATACCTTCTTTCCGGCCTACCGGCAGTGGTGGATCTTCGCGTTTGCCAGTGACAAATGGCAGGCCACATCGAAGTTGACGGTCGACCTTGGTCTTCGCTGGGACTTCTATCCTCCGGCAACACCTCGCCACTCCGGCGGGTTCTCGAACTACGATCCCACTACTAACTCGCTTGTGCTGGCCGGTATCGGCGGAAATCCGTCGAATCTGGGCATGGAAACTCAGTACAAGTACTTTGCGCCACGGACAGGATTCTCCTATCGCGCGACCAATAACACGGTGGTTCGCGGCGGGTTTGGCATCAGCTATACGCCCTTCCCTGACAACACCTACGCCTATAATTATCCGATTCGCGCGAATAACAGCTATCAGCCTGCAGGGTCGGCATTTAGTCCTGCCGTGCTTGGTGATGGCGTTACCGTGGCCACCTTCCAGGCTGGATTCCCGGCGCCTGTCCCGGTTGTTATTCCGGACAACGGCATCATTGTCGCAAATACCTCACAGCTGAAAAATCAGGTCTACGTCTACATTCCGAAGACTTACAAGAACCCTTATGTCGAGTCGTGGAATGTGGCGGTGCAGCAGGCCTTCGGCAGTAATCTTTCGTTGCAGTTGGCGTATGTGGCGAACCATGGCGTTGATATATCCGGCGCGCAAAACATCAATCTTCCAAGCACATACGGCGGCGGCAATGCCTCTATTCCGGAGAACATTACCTTTGGTCGGACGGCGGCTACCAATCAGTACTTTATCGGTTTCTCTTCCAACTACCAGTCGCTGCAGGCTCAGCTGACCAAGCGCTTCTCACACGGATTGGCGTTCACGTCAGCATTCACATGGGGCAAGGGTCTGGGCTATATCAGCGGTGATGACGGAGGCCTGACCTTCTTCATCAACTGGCGTCGTAACTACGCTCCGCTGGACTTTGACCGCTCCAAGAACTTCGAGCAGAGCTTTACCTACGAGCTGCCCTTTGGCCATGGCCATCAGCATCTCAATTCGGGTCTTGGTGAAGTCGTGCTCGGAGGCTGGAAGCTGACTGGCGTCGTCTCCATCCTCTCGGGACTTCCATTCACAGTGATCGCCAATGGCGGCACACTCAATACTCCGGGAACGACGCAGACTGGGTCGCTCTCCGGGCACTATAGCGTGCTCCACGGCATCGGTACCGCTTCGCATTGGTTTGATCCGACCCCGTTCTCGCAGCCGGCCGGATGCCCCTCAACTGTTCCCCCAACTCCCTGCACCGATCCTGGGCTCGGTAACACGGGTAGAAATCAATTCCGTGGCCCCGGCTACCTGCAGGACAACCTCTCCATCTTCAAGCGGTTCACAGTTTACAGAGAGATGGGCCTCGAGACACGTCTCGACGCACTCCAGTTGAGCAACACACCGCAGTTTGCTAATCCTAATAGCGGCAACATCTCCGCCGGCAACTTTGGCCAGGTAACTTCAACTCTCGGCAGCGGCCAGGGCAGTGTTAACGGCGTTGGCGGCGGTCGCGTACTCCAGGGATCGATCAAGTTCACATTCTGATCGATCTATTCATTACACTGATCGAGACCGGTCGTCGCACAGATACGACCGGTCTCGAGATACCATCACTGACCGATTACTCCAGGCCATTCTGCAAAGAGATGGAAATAATGACTACACTCTCCCGGCGAAGTTTCATCGCTGGCGCAGCACTCACTGCTACTGCCTGCGCTACGCGTCCTTTATCGAGTATGGCGAGTTCCATACAATCTTCTTTTAAAGTCGCCGTTATCAACGATGAAATATCGGCTGACTTTGACCATGCCTGCTACGTCGCCACGCATGACTTCGGAATGGAATGGATCGAATTGCGGTCCATGTGGAATACGAACGTCATTGAACTCACCGACGCCCAAGTTGATGAGAGCAAGAAGATTCTTGCGAAATACAAGCTTCAGGTAACAGACATCGCCAGCCCCTTGTTCAAGACGGATTGGCCTGGTGCGCCGAAGTCGCCGTATGGCTCGAAAGGCGACATGCACAATGCAGCTGAAGTTACGTTTAAGCAACAGGATGAGATCCTCGAAAAGTCGATCGCACGAGCGAAGCAATTCGGCACCGGCAAGGTACGCTGCTTCGATTTCTGGAGACTTGAAGATGTCGCACCTTATCGCGCGGCTATTGATGAGAAGCTCCGCACCGCAGCAGAGACCGCAGGCAAGCAAGGCGTGCTGCTCGTTCTGGAAAACGAGTTCGCGTGTAATACCGCTACTGGACGAGAAGCAGCGCGCACGATGAATGCTATTCAGACACCGCATCTGGCCCTGAACTGGGATCCGGGCAACGCCGTCATGCGCGGTGAACTGGATGCATTTCCTGTTGCATGGGAATCTATTCCGAAAAATCGCATCCATCATTGCCACTGCAAGAATGCTGTCAAAGGAGCCGATGGAAAGATCGAGTGGTCCCCCGTCGACAAGGGGTTCATCGACTGGGCCTCACAATTTAAGGCGCTTAAACAGTCCGGTTTTCACGATGCGGTCAGTCTCGAAACACATTGGCATGGCGGCGGTACTCCGGAAGCTTCGACGCGGATCAGCTGGGCAGGCATGAAGAAAGCGCTCGAGACGGCTTAGATAATGAACCAGACGGCGCGAACAATCGCCAGCAGTACGCAACTCAGTAACAAAGCGGAGGCAACATTGGTTACACGACGAGAATTTATCGATGCTCTTGCAGTAGGAACAACAGGCCTCGCCCTCAGCGCCACGGCGAAGAGTTATGGCCAGATTATGGGCTCCAATGATCGCCTCAACTTCGCAGTCATCGGCCTTAATGGGCGCGCTTATGCGCATCTGTCATCGCTTAAAGCCAACAAGGCTAATGCGCGAATTTCTCATGTCTGCGATGTCGACAGCAATATTCTGAAAAAGTTTGCTACAGAGACTGAGCGCGAGATGGGCGCTGCACCTGCGACGGATAAGGACTTCAGGAACATTCTGAAGGAGAAGGATGTCGATGCCATCACCATCGCCACGCCAGATCACTGGCATGCGCCGATGGCTATTCTCGGTCTTCAGGCAGGGAAACATGTCTATGTAGAGAAGCCTTGCAGTCACAATCCCGCCGAGGGTGCGATGCTCGTGCAGGCTCAGCGGAAGTACGGCAAGCTCGTGCAGATGGGAACTCAACAGCGCTCCTCTCCCCACACAATCGAGATTGTCGACAAGATTCACAATGGGACGATTGGCCGCGCTTATTACGCCAAGGCGTGGTACAGCAACGTGAGGAAGTCTATCGGCACCGGGAAAGAAGCTCCTGTTCCGTCGCAGCTTGATTGGGATCTCTGGCAAGGGCCCGCGCCGCGCCAGGCGTACAGAGACAATGTGCAGCCATACAACTGGCATTGGTTTCGGGTCTGGGGTACTGGCGAAACACTGAACAACGGTACGCACGAGATCGACGTTTGCCGTTGGGCACTTGGAGTCGACTTTCCCCATAGTGTCGCGTCATCGGGCGGCAGATACCACTTCAAGGACGACTGGCAGTTCTACGACACCCTCCTGACCACATTCAATTACGAAGACAAAATGATTTCGTGGGAAGGCAAATGCTGCGAGGGCATGAAGCTTTACGGACGCGACCGCGGCTCGGTGATCATGGGCACGACAGGCTCTGTTCTCGTCGATCGAGATGGCTATGAAATCTACGATCTGAAAGGTAAAAAGACAGACGAGTTCAAGGTGGGAAGTGCAACCTCTTCATCTGACCTTACTGGCCGTGACTCCATGACGGACGCCCACTTCGCCAATTTCATCGCCGGCATTCGCACTGGAGCCAAGCTCAATGCACCCATCGCAGTTGGAAATGTCGCTGTCACTATGCTGCAGCTTTCGAATGTCTCATGGGAAGTTAATCGGAGGCTCGAGCTCGATACAGCGGACGGCAAGGTCAAAAACGATTCTGAAGCGATGAAGATGTGGGGGCGAGAATATGAACACGGCTGGGCTCCGCGCGTTTGAGTTGTTTCGGGGCGCATTCAGCCGTGAATTATCAGATGCATTGAAACCTAAGCCTCATGATTCTCCGTCTTCTACCTTAGAGATGCGACGGACAACTTCATGGGATCCCGCGAGCCCTGAGTCAGCCACTTCGAGCGCGGGTCCGCGGCGCGAAAGGAGGAACTGAAGGAGGATTTGTCCGCCCGTAAAAGGAGCAGCCGATTCGATTTCAATGTTGAGTAAATCGATTCAACTGATAGAATCTGTCTTCCGTTCCCGTCGTTTCAATTTTTCCGTAGTCGGCTCAATTGTTCGTTCTCCTACTTGGGCTATCTGCGCAAATAGAGAGGATTTGCAATGCCAGCGCGTTTCTTCATGAACCATCAGATGATCGCGTCCAATCGAATCGCCCGAGAGATCAATCGGAATCTCATCTTCAACCACATTCGCGTCAAACAACCGATCTCCCGTGCAGACCTGGCACGTACCTCTGGTCTCCAAAGAAGCACAATCTCTCTCATTGTTGAGGAGCTACTCCGAGAGCAGTGGATAGTCGAAGGCCCTCTTACACAAATTCCCCGAGGCAGAAAACCCACCATACTCAATCTCAATGGCAAGCGCGGAGTGCTTGCTCTTGATATCCACCCTTCTCAATCGACGCTTGCTGTGACTGATCTTGGCGGTTCGATTCTTTGGCAGGAACAGATTTCTCTTCCTGAAGATCCCGGCAAGGTCATCGGCGTCATTCTTGAGGCGATCCGCAAAACGCTGGCTGCTCACAGCGATCGATCCTTCGAGGGGATAGGTATTACTCTGCCCGGGCGTTTGGACGCCCAACTCGATAAATTCCTCTTTGCGCCTAACGTTAACTGGCCTATCGGAAGACTTAAAGCTCGCGTTGAAAAGGCAACAAACCTGCCGGTAGTTGTAGACAATGTGGCGAATGCATGCGCGCTCTCTGAGGTCTGGTATGGATTCAGTGACGGCCTTCACGATCTGGTCGTCGTGAACGTATCGGAAGGCATTGGCACAGGGATTTTTGTGAATGGGAGGCTCCTGCGTGGCGAAGGAGGCGCTGCTGGTGAATTCGGTCATGTGCAGATTGAACCTGACGGGCGATGCTGCGGATGCGGAAGCCGTGGCTGCTGGGAGACGATAGCTTCCAACCGCGCTGGAATGCGCTATTACACCGAAGCTTCGAAGATGACGCTGCCATCCATCGACGCTCTGCTGCAACTGGTCAAGGCGAAGGACCAGACTGCCCGAGAAGCCTTTGAAAAGATGTGCAAGGGGCTGGCTCGAGGAATGCACATGATCGCCGTTGCCCTCGCGCCAACTGAAATTGTGGTGGTTGGTGATATCACCACGCTTTGGGATCTCGCCGGACCGATGGTGGAAGCCGAGATAGCTAACTATCCGTTGGTGACTGTCCCGAAGCTTCGGCCGGCCCACGGATTCAATCAGGCGCGTCTGCGCAGTGCCGCCGCCCTGGTGATGAGCGGGAAACCTCTTTAGACGATCCTGCCTAGTTGCATGGGACGCATCTCATGTTGTTCGTACCGTAGAAATGAGAAGACTAACTCACCATATATGTCCTTGATTTATTTAGACTTCGCCATTCCTGCAAGTATCATCGTCACTAAAACGCTGAGTTAACAGGATTTTGGTATTTTGTTTAGATCTTATTTGATACCATCGCAACCACGCTCAGCTTAGCTGGCGAACAAAGGGGTTACTCATGACGACTCTTCGTGACAACTTTGATTTATCCTCCATCTTTGAAACCATCGCCGATGTCGGATCTCTCGAATTAGTGCAACGTGTGATTCAGGCGGAAGCTGTTTATCACGAGTCCAGACTTACCCAGCTCAAGCAGTTAGATCACGCCATCGGGAATCGACTCGCACAAGTAAAAAATCGCTGAGACTTACATTGTTTTCCGATGCCAACCAATCCTCAACGAGGATTGAGGTGGAGTATGCACTCGTTTTGGCGCTTACTGATACTCAGAGTTACGGTCGAAGTTCCGAATAGATCTCTACTGGAGTGTTCAACGCCGTGGCTGGGGACGCGATAGTCGGGGTAGTTCTGGCTGCGGGCATGGGGCGTCGCCTTGGTGCATTGGGTGTCGAGTATGTTAAGACTTTGCTCCCCGTAGCAAATGAACCGGTAATCGCACACCATCTTCGCCTGCTTCACTCATTGGGTGTGCGCCGGGTCTTCGTTATCATCGGGCATCACGCCGATCAGGTTGAGCTGGCTCTCGGAACCGGTGAACGCTACGGCATGGACCTTCAGTTCATACGGCAGGCGCATCCACTCGGGAGCGCGCACGCGCTAGCCTCGATCCGCAAGCACGTAGATTCTCCCTTCCTTCTTCTGTTGGGCGACTACTACTTTGTCGCTTCAGATCCGCATGTCATGGTTCGGTATCTTCAACGAGGCGAATCGTGCATCGCAACCAAGCGTGAATCTTCCGTGGCACTTATTCGAGAGGCCTGCGCGGTTGAGATTGCGTCGGATCGTCGGGTCGTGAGCATTATCGAGAAGCCCGCTCGTCCGACAACGGACCTCAAAGGGTGCGGGTTTTACGCTCTTACTCCAGAAGTATTTGACGCGGTTGCACGAACACCGCGCACCGCGCTGCGCGACGAATATGAATTTACAGTTTCTCTTGAACTGTTCGTGCAGGGGCAGAACAAACTATTTGCTGAAGAAATCATTGAGTGGGACAGCAACATTACACTTCCAGAAGACCTGCTGCAGTGCAATCTGGAATGGCTGGCTCGTCAGCAGAAGAACAACCTTGTTGGCACTACCGCAATCGTCGACGAGAAGATCAAGCTGGATGAGGCAGTAATCTGCGACGGCGCAGTGGTACGCGATGGAAACCTACTCCGGCGTGTCGTGGTTTTCCCCGGCGCTGACTTATCCAATTTCGATGTGATTGAATCGACACTAGTTACGCCGCACGGACTGATTGCTTGTGGTGCGCCCAGGCCTCAGGAGAAGCTCGACGCAAGGAGAGATCCGGGTGTGCTCGATAATCACTCCACCGGTGGCCCAAGGCCACTTAATGCGAAGTAGAGATCCAAGTCGATTCGGGGCGGCCTCGCGGGTGGAAGATAGAGCGTCGATATGATCGATAATTTGGACTTATCAAGCTGACCTAGTTCACTCCACCGAATACCTGCGAGACAGCCAGGCACAGTGGCGGCCTGGTAGATGCATACCCGATGTTCCGGCGAATAAGTTTCCAACAGGCGAGCGACCAAGAGGTCCAATGCACTGGACTTACTCACTCGAATGCTGAAGGTTCGATCGCCTAAAACTCCTGCCTGCCAGATCACAACGTGACTGGTTGGGTCGAACTGCCGCCTATTCACTAGAAAGTCCGTCGCTTCGTAGGATTGGCAGCCCGCCGTTGCCGGATCAATACCCAGGTCGGCGAACATACAATCCTCAGCAGATATTCCAGGTAGCATCTCCGCTCGAAACCCCTCAGCCCGAGCCGTGCGGATCGCCGCGTGTGAGGGGTCCACAAACACACCCGGATGGCCATAAAACACAGCGCACGTCCTCAGCCCAGACCGCACGCTTTCCAGGATGCGATCAACCATCTGCTGGTAAGTGGAACGTCTCGGCTTACCATCCTCATATAAGTCAGCCAGCGACCGTGAACCGGCTGGGTTGAGCAAACGGATCACCTCGACTGCAATTGGTTCAGCTACCAGATAGTGAACCCTATCCGCATACTTGATGTGAGCGATAGATTCGACCGTCAACTGGCCGAGCGAACGGATGCCTGTGCCTACCACTACAAGAGAGCCTTTGGATGCGCCCTCTGACAAAGTATTACCGCTGGAGTTTGAGGCTGCAGAAGCCACAGTTTCGGGTGCAACGTCGTGACCTGGCCAGAGATCAATCGAGAGGCGGTCGAATAACGCTTCCAGTTGCGAATTTCTGATCAGGTCACGATCGCCCTCCTCAATCCGGGATTCCGCCATTGTCGTCTCAGGGTCGCGAAGAAAGCCTCCCAGTGCGTCTGGGTCCACGGCGAGCTTCGCCATTAACTGCCTCAGAGTGTTTCCCAATTAGCCTCCTGACAGCGACTATTCGCTTCAACTGTCTCCGGGATGGGCCAGTATGTGATGCCGCATTCACTCGGAACTGTCTTTTCCGTACCTGTTCTCTTTCGTTTCACAAATCCAACGCTCTCTCATTGTCGACGATCTCTTGAAGCACATCAGCCCCGTCGCCGATCTGAAGCAGCCGGCATACGTACTCCAACTGCGCGGTCTTGAGGGCTTCGCGCTCTCGGTCATCGGTCAATAGGTTGTAGAGTTGACGCTTCGTCTCAGTACCACCAAAAATCTCTAACGGCCGAAAGGCAGCAGTCAGAGAGTTATCGCGATAGAGAATGATTTGTTCTAATTCATGAACCATTCCGATCGGATAGACGTTGAACGGAAAAATAGCTCCCATTCTTTCGTGTTCCATTTGCAATACAAGTTCACGAATCGGTCCGTCGGAGCGATCAACTGCTTGGCGAAAAGTAAAGCTGTTCCGCATCACAGCGCATGGGCGCACAAAGCAGATAGCCTTGCCCATAGCGATCGAGACACTATTCTCCGTCAATACCAGGTCGGAGTGGAGAAGGAAGCCTTCGAACTCCACTCTGGAGACCGGTTTCAAATTCACAATTCTGATGCCACTTTCTATCGGCGCCTGAAGGAGACTGCCATTATTCACCGAGACGACTGTAACGGGCCGTGGCAAATCACGCAGATAATAGTCGAGAACCTTCCCAAGGTGCCTGTATAGGAACAGGCCCATTCTTTCAGCCTGGCCGCAGGCCCAGTTAGGCACAGTGTGAAAGACGAGAAAGTCGTCTTCATTCTCGAGATAGCGCGATCGCACCTCGCTGCGGGAAAATTCAGATTGTTCGAACGGCAGGTTCCAGTAGCGAAAAGGATAGCCTCGCCTTCCACTCACGGGTCCAGGTTCGTGCATCGGGCAAGGAAGCAAGATATTCATCCGGCGAGGAATTGCCGGGAACTTCTGATAGTGGAAGCTAAGATGCGATGGACCGAAATACATACCCATCTCTTTTTGGGCAAAACCAAAGTGGTCAAGGGTAACAAGACAAGCCTGCAGCGATTCCAGACTCTCGCGCCAACCGGGCTCGAGAGCAAGTGGCGTCGCGCCTGCCTCAAAAAAAAGAAGTGGATAATCCGCGAATACCACAACATCAGGACGAAACTCCGCGAGCACAGAATCCCACATGCTTCGATTCGCACCGCCATCGTGACCGAGATCGCGTATCTGAGTGGGAAATTGACTACGAAGAAATCCAGCAGCAAAGGCTGACGCGAGGAACAGGACGTCATGACCTTTATCTCTGAGACTTTCTGCAAGATGCAAACACGTGATCGTCTCTCCCGAGCCTTGTTCCACCGGAGTTACGAAGAGAACCTTCATTTATGCATACTCACTGCGCCTTGCGCTTTCAAGCTGTGGTAGCCTCATGACTCGGCTCGGACGTCGATTCACCAGAGTTTATCTGATCTATTTCGATCAATGGTATTCTTTTTCGAGTCTTCCGCGAGGACTTCGACGTGACACAGGAACGGCGACGATATTACGTAGGACTAGCAGCAAGCCTGCACGATCCGGCGATTGCTATCCTCAGCCCTGAGGGTTTGCCGTTATTTGTAGAGGGCACTGAACGTTATCTACAAAACAAGAGAGCTTATAACTGTGCGCCGGATGACCTCATTCGCACTCCGCGTCTGATCGAGCAGTTTTGCGAACCTGATGCTGAATTGATCGTGGCCGTTAGCTGGAGCGATCAGATGCTGCGAAATTTGAGCATGGCATCCTTCGCATCTTTTGTCGATCCGGTCTCCGCCACACTCATGTCTCAACACATGAATGAGTTCGCGTGGCCGTTGCCGGAGTCCGACCTGATGTTAATCGGATCCCGAAATAACCTGAGTCAGGCTGGCATCAATCTCAAGTCGTCACGTCGCATTCCAAATCCAGCGGTCATCCGTCGCTACGACCATCACATGTCTCACGCTGCCCACGCAGCATACACATCTCCATTTGATGAGTGTTGCGTAGCGGTAGTGGACGGGTACGGCGAAAATCGATCGACCAGTCTGTTCCTTTTCAACGAAGGACGTCTGGAGATACTCCCGGGACAATCATGGGATTCCGATGCCGAACTACGACAGCAGGTGAGCCTGGGCCACTTCTATGCCCGCATCTGCGCCGCGTGTGGCTTCGATCCAATTCTCGGAGAGGAGTGGAAGGTGATGGGGCTTGCCGCCTACGGCCACTTCGACCCGAGTATTGAGAAGATTCTGCATCCCATGCTTCGCGTAAGCGATTTGGGCCTTAAGGTAGCGTGCTCCGACCACGAGCTAAGAATAAAACTAGACGACTTGAAGAGGATCGGCAGGCAAACTGGCGAGGCGGCGGAGAACGTTGCTAATCTTGCGGCTACCGGTCAGCGTGTCTTTGAAGATTGGTCTACGGAGCTATTACTGCGCTTCCACGAAGCGGCGCTAAGCGAGAATCTCGCGCTCTGCGGCGGCTGCGCACTCAATTCGTCTTACAACGGCCGCATACTCGAGCGGACACCGTTTCGCCACCTGCATGTGCCTTCAGCTCCCGCCGATGATGGATGCGCTCTCGGCGCGGCGATGCTGGCGTTTGTTGAAGATCATCCGGGCGTTACTTTGCCTGCCGATGCGGCCTCTGCTTACCTTGGGTCTACGATGTCACCAACTGCTCTACGGAATCTCAAGAGCTTTGCTGGTCTTCGCAATATCGAACGGACTCGAACGGATCTGCTCAACGAAGTATCTGACATGCTGATTGAGGGCCTTATCGTCGGTTGGGTTCAAGGCCACGCTGAATTTGGGCCGCGAGCTTTGGGGAATCGTTCGATCCTGGCAGATGCGCGCCGGGAGGAAATGAAAGATCGGCTGAATTCAATCGTCAAGTTTCGCGAGGAGTTCCGGCCCTTTGCTCCTTCTGTACTCGATGAGTATGGAGCAGAGTACTTCGAAAACTATCAGACGTCACGCTATATGGAGAGAACACTTCGCTTCCGTCCGGAGAAAATGCGAATCGTACCAGCGGTGGTTCATGTGGACGGGACTGGTCGCCTGCAATCGGTGCGGCACGAGTGGAACCCGTTATTTTATGACCTGATCAGCGCATTCAATCAGAAGACTGGGGTTCCTCTGGTATTGAACACCAGCCTGAATGTCATGGGAAAGCCGATTGTTCATTCGCTGGAGGATGCCCTGGGGCTTTTCATGACAACCGGTCTCGACGCTCTCGTAGTAGAAAATTGCGTGCTGCGTAAGAAAGAGATGGCGAGTGCGCTGTTCTGAGTGACCGAACAGGAATCGCAGCCATAGCTAACAGTGGAAAGCAAGAACAGTGGTAGGATTCTTCAAATGCTTTGTCTAGGCAAACCTATTGGCACGCCAGGCGTTGAGGTCAACGCCCCTACGAAAGTGTGCTTCATCCAGATCGCAGCGGTATGAAAGTTCTGTTTGTCGCGCCCAACTCTTTTGGATCTGGTGAAGCAATTACCGCGATGCAGATGGGACGCCAATTGGCGCAATCCGGTCACGAGGTTCGGTACTTCGCGGAATCTTTCCCGGCACAATTTCTCGCAGAGTCATTTCCCGGCAAGCTGGATGAGTTCTCCGAGGATGCGGCCGAGACTGGGACGAGATGGCGCACCCTGCTGCGAGACTTTCATCCCTCTGCAGTTATCTTCGCGGATTATCCGCTGCTCTTCCTATCCCGGCGCGGGCGAATCCTGGTGGAAGGCGAGAACTGGAAAGCATTGGAAAGTCTCGACGCTCATCTATTCACCCTGGATCATTTGGGAATGGCGCGAGGGCCTTTGACATTATCGTTCGGCCCTCCGCATCTCGAGTTATTCAGGTCGCATATTCCGTCATTGCCGCCGCGGATGAAGGTTCTTCTGCCGTGCCCCCTGCAAAGCCCTGCGGCGGCGAATCCAGGCTTTTCGTTCCGCAGCCTGGAAGTACCAGCTGCTTTGACCAAGGCCAGACGCCAGCAGATTCGAAGTCAGTTTTTGCACAACAACGAGGAGTTGCTTGTCTTCCACTCTGTACCCACCTGGGCTGCGGAGTTCTGCCGTCGCCATCAACTTCCGAACTACGCATATCTCACCAGAATGTTCGAATGCTATTTAACGCAGCTGGGACGGCCGGTGGTCGTTGTTTCGGTAAATGGCAATTCATTACTGCGACCATCCTCGGTTTCCTGGCTACGCATAATCAACCTTTGTAACTTGAAGACCAGCGATTACGATGAGGCCCTTCTGGCCAGTGATCTGATGATTACCGATAATCGTATTTCGAACAGTCTGGGGAAAGCAGTTTGTGGGCTCATACCGTGCGTGGCGCTGCGAAACAGCTATCGTCTACCAGAACTTGTGGAGCAGGCTAATCCGGATTTGCGGAACGTGGCTTTGGATATGGAACGCGAGCGCTCAGGGTCGGTCTTCCCTTTCGAAGTATTTCCTATCTGGACGATTGAGGACGTGAATGCCCTTGGTCTCTTCAACGGAAATCCGATTGACCAATGCATCTCGATGCAAGAGATGTTTGGATCTCGGGGGAAACAGAACAGCCTCGAGCAGTTGTTGGCGAGCAGGAGCGATCAGGAAGAGTTACACATGCGTCAACACGATTATGCTTCCATCATCCACGGTTTGCCCACTGGAGAAGAGGCTTTGCTCTCAGCAATGCAATAAAGCGCACCTTTGTGCCATGGCCTGCCTGATGCACTGGCGATGCTGCTGTGACGTACAAGCAGCTAAGATCATGACGGGCTCAAAAACGCATCTTAGAAGTAGACTTTTAACCCCAGCTGCACTTGTCGCGGCGCATTGGCGGTATAGCTGATAACTCCGAAACTCGGATCATCCACTGCTGTGTCGGGGGTTCCAAACACAGGGTGGTTGAAGGCATTCTGTGCTTCCAGTCGCAGTTCAAGCCGCAGATCCTTGCGAAGACTTTCCAGGCTGAACTGCTTCTCAACCGACAGATTTGCGCTGAAAACGGAGGGCGTTCGAACACTGCCAATCGTTCGAGGTGTGTTGCCGAGAGCGTACAACGGTGGCAGTTGGAAGACTTCTGGATTGCTGAAGTAGTTGTTGATCCAGTCATGCCCGTGATTACGCCTTGGCTGTCCTACCAGGTTGGGGCGTTGACTGCCGTAGGTCGGCAGCGATGTTCCGTCATAGGTTGACATCGCGAGCGGACGGCCGGCAGACTCGCGCCAGACTCCATTGGTTTTCCAGCCTCCTATCACGGCATCCAGAACGCGCGGCATGTTACTCAAAAATGCTTTACCTCGACCTACCGGCAGATCATAGGTGTAACCGAATTGGAAAACATGGGGTATGTCGAAGGTCGAGAGACTTCGTTCCAGCCCTGGCTTGTTCGGATCCTGCAGACTTAAGAAACTTCCAAGCCAAGTCACGTTGTCGTCATCCACTGAAGAGTCATCAATCGATTTTGACCACACATAGCTCACAAGCAGCTGGAGGCCGTTTGAATAGTTCTTTTCGATGGTCACTTGAAGACCGTGATAGATGGAGTTGGCAATGGGTGGGACATCGGATGTGACATAAGTAAACTGCGGATAGGGAACTTCCAACTGAGCTTGCTGCACCTGCGAACTTGAGAGAGGGCTGTTTGGATCGGTAATAATCCCGTAGAACGGGTTGTCCACATAGGTATTCAAAGCTGCAATTTGATCGGCTGAATACGTCTCAATTTCCGGTCCCAGAATATTCAGTTGGTTGGCTCCGCCAAAGTAAAGATGAGTACCCTTCTTCCCGATGTACTCGAGATTCATCAAAACATTCCACGGCCACTGGTGCTCGAAGCCAAAACTCCAGCTCTGTTCATACGGAGTGTTAATCACCGAACGGATCGGGCCGATAGCTCCGAACCCTACATCATTCATGAGCCCCAGAGTGCTCCCCGCAGGCTGAATCAGCCCATTTGGATACGGGTTCCCTAAGCGCAGATACGGCGTCGCTCCATCGTTGAGATAGGTCGTAACCATATTCGTGCTCTGATTGAATCCCTGTGTGCCGTAGCTCCCAACACCATTTGCACCAGACCTGGTTTGTGAATAGTAGATGCCGTATCCACCACGAACCACCGATAAAGGGCTGAGCTGATAGGCAAAACCAAAGCGTGGCTGGACGTCTTTCCAATCTGTATCTGTGATCGTGCGCTGATGAGAGCTTGCGAAAACTTCTCCTCCTCGAAGAGGGCCAAGGTCGGGCACCTGGAGAGGCGAACCTATATTCGGATCGAACCAGTTCTGGCGATTATGGCGATCTGTCCTTGGCAGGGACACGTCATAACGCAGACCGATGTTCAGTGTTAGTTTAGGATTCACCTTCCAGTTATCCTGAACGAATCCAGCGAACTGATAGTTCTGAGTGGCTGGCTGGAACTGGATCTCATAGTATCCGCCTCCGGTGTTACCCATCATGAAGCTGGCCATACCATCACCACCACAGGTTGAGACATCGTTAGGACACTGTGAAGAGCCATGTTCATCGAAACTGAACGTGCCCTCGGGGGCGTTGGTCTGAATGTAATTTTGTTGATGCAGGCGCCCTTCAAATCCAAACTTCAACTCTTGCGGACCGAATTGCTTGCTGAGCGTAAACGTAAGCTGGCCTGTATCCTGCCCCTGCTTGTAATTTCCGTACGGGTCAGTGCCTATATTTGTCGAGCCTGCTGAGAAATATCCGCCGCCAATATACATTGCAGGCACACCAACCCATCCGCCCGAGCCGAGATAGGCGGGAAATCCAAGAGTTCCAAGAGGATCGGTAACTCCACCCTCGCCACTGTAGGCAAAAATCAACAATGAGCCGCGCGTGAAACCCAGAGTCGAATTCAACAGCAAAGTTGGGCTGAAGGTGTGCGTGTCAGTGATTGTGAACAGATGGGCATGGCTCGTGTTTGGCCCACCGGCGCATGGATCAGTGAAGTTTTTGAAGCAGTTATAAGGAGCGTTGTGATTCCAGTTTTGCGAATACTTCGCACTCAAAAGATTGCTGGCCCTGAATCGGTGATCAATCTTGATGTCAAATTGATCGTTGTAATTGTGATTCGGTCCAGAACCAATCCAGTTATCATAGATGTTGTCGCCTGAGATGTTAGGCTCCGGAAAGTAACTCATCATCTTTTGTGCGACTGGATCGATAAGATCACCAGCTTCTCCGGATAGCTGATACGGTGTCCCATCCAGATTTGGATTGCCTGGGCTGGCATAGTTGGCCAGATTGTTGTAGGGGATAAAGGTGTTCCGTACAGCGCCGCCGACGTTTGGATCATAAACACCGGAATAAGGATCCCACATTTGCCCTTGAGCGACAGTGCAAAGTCCGGTTGAATCAAATGCACCGCCTTGCGCTGCGCAGACTTCCCCAAAATCTCCCGAGCGCTCTGCCATGCTGGGAACACCAGCTTGACTTGTACTCATCGTCGTTTCACGAGTGCCGTCATAGTCAAAGAAGAAAAAAGTCTTGTTCTTGAAAATCGGTCCGCCGATCGTTCCCCCATAGTTGTTACGGCGCAAAGGAGCAATTGGAATTCCGTAGAAATTATTGAACCAGTTGTTGGCGTCGAACTTCTGATCGCGAATAAAGTCGTACCCGCTGCCGTGAAACGAGTTTGAACCGGAGCGTGTCACCATGTTGACCACCGACGCTCCGGAAAAGCCAAACTCAGCGCTGAAGTTCGATTGTTGAACCTTGAATTCCTCTACCGCTTCAGCGGACGGAGTGTATGTCGCTTGGGTAACTCCTCCGTTCGGCTCGAAATTGGTGATCGAAGCCCCATCCATCAGGATGTCCGCAGTAGATCCGCGAGTTCCATTGGAGATGAAGTTGGTCCCAGTACAGTTCACGCCACATTGATCGTCAATCTCGGTAACTCCCGGCGTCAGAAAGGTGAGGTCCATGACATACCGGTCGATCAACGGAAGGTCATTAATAAATTTGCGATTGATCACCTGGCCGGTAGTGGCGTCCTGCGTATCAAGGGTTGCCGTTTGTGCCCCGACTTGTACAGTCTGGACTGAGCCTGCGATCTTGAGCGTGAGATTCGCTGTGGCGTTATCGTTGATTTCCACCCGGATTCCCGTACGCACAATCTTCTCGAAGCCTGGCATCTCAGCGCTTACGGTATAAAGGCCTGGTGCGATAGACCGAAATAGATAGCGTCCGCTACTGTCTGTGGTCGCGTTAAATTGGTAGCCCTTCTCCTGGTCCAGAAGAGTTACCTTGGCGCCAGGAATCACGGCACCGGAGGGGTCCGTCATGGTTCCACTCAATGTCGCGAAGTAGCCTTGCGCTGACATCATGGAAGGGATGACCAGGAGAAATGCAATCAACATTACCCTGGCCATGATATTCAGAGTTTTCGTTCTGAGACGAGAACTTCGCCGTAACATACTGGCAACCTCCTCAAGCCCATCGATTAAGTGCAACGTGCGACTTCACGAGTAGGTCCACCCAAGACTCGTTGCGATCTTGATCTAAGTAGAAGAATGTGCCATTTTTTCAAATCAACCAGCGCGGAACTACCCGATTCCGACATATTTGAATCAGCAAACCACCGGCTACCATCGACGTCAAGGAAAATCTACCTGTCTGTTCCCACACCATCAAGAGAGACATTCCTGCCAAAGGACTTTTTCACGAGCATAGAGCAAAAGTGATCTTCCGAAGCGTTGATTCACATCTCCATACCTGATTGCTTCTGAGTGCATTGTTCCGGCCGTCAAGTTGACCTGCGATAAAATTAACACCGGTGAACTTCATTGAAAAGACATTCGCCCGAAAACCCGACTGTGATCAAAGGGCGTAGTAGACATTGAGGTATACAAATTATCCGAAGCCTACGTAAAATCTCGTTTCTCGACTCGCACACCGAGGGCGAGCCGACACGCCTGATCTTTTTCGGAGGGCCTGATCTGGGCACCGGGTCACTTTCGGAACGCCTGGAACGCTTGCGAAGTGAACACGATGACCTTCGCACTGCAACGGTCAATGAACCACGTGGCTCGGACGTGATCGTCGGAGCGCTCCTGTGCGAACCTGTCGACCCGCAATGTGCGGCGGGAGTGATCTTTTTCAATAACGTTGGATATCTGGGCATGTGTGGACACGGGACGATTGGTCTCGTAACTTCGCTTGCATACCTCGATCGCATCACAGCGGGCGTACATCGCATTGAGACCCCGGTTGGCCTTGTCTCCGCAACGCTCCATGACGATGGCAAAGTCACCATAGAGAACGTCCCTGCCTATCGTCATCTCCATCAAGTCTCAGTCGATGTGCCGGGACATGGCGTAGTAACGGGCGACGTTGCCTGGGGGGGCAACTGGTTTTTCCTCGTCGAGGATCACGGAAAAGAATTGGCCCTCCAACATGCCGACGAGCTGACGCAATATGCGTGGGAGATTCGTACCGCTTTAGCAGCAGCCGGCATAACCGGGCGCGATGGAGCGGAGATCGACCACATTGAGCTCTTCAGCTCTCCCAGGTCAGGCTCGGCCCAAAGCACCAACTTCGTTCTCTGCCCCGGAAAGACATACGATCGATCGCCTTGCGGCACGGGAACCAGTGCAAAGCTCGCCTGTCTCCATGCCGACGGTAAGTTGGCTGCGGGCGAAATATGGAAGCAGCAAGGAATTCTTGGCGGCATCTTTGAGGGCAGTTTCCATGTCCCTGCCTCCAGTCTAAGCGAGGTTATTATTCCCAGCATTAGCGGGTTTGCGTATGTCACGGCCGAAGGCACGCTGCTGCTCGATCCTGCCGATCCCTTTCGCCTGGGTATCGCTAAATGAGCGGCAGCTTCGATGCCGTAGTGACAGGCGCCGGCATTGTCGGGGCAGCATGCGCTCTGGAACTGGCGAGTGCAGGCATGCATGTGGCCGTTATCGAACGCCGCGGCATCGGTTCGGGCGCAACTGCGGCGGGCATGGGGCACATCGTCGTCATGGACGATTCCGAGGCGCAATTTGCTCTGACAAGCTACTCGCAATCGTTGTGGCAGACGCTCGCGCCAGAGTTGCCGGCCTCCGTCGAATATGAACGCACGGGAACTATCTGGGTGGCGGCGGATGATGAAGAAATGGCCGAAGTACATCGCAAATTAGCGTTCTATACTGCTCGCGGAATACCGGTCGAAGTACTCGATGCACAGTCTCTCGCAGAAGCAGAACCTAACTTGCGCCGCCCGCTCGCTGGTGGTTTGCGAGTAATCTCCGATGCTGTTCTGTATCCCCCGTGCGCTGCTGGATATCTGCTTGAAAAAGCGAAGCAAGAGCAGCCGGCACTAGAACTGATTCTCGGCCAGGATGTAGCCGCAATTGGTAGCGGTCGCGTGGTCTTGCGAGACGGCACGCAGATTCACTCTCCAATTATCATCAACGCAACCGGCTCATTCGCGCCGGAACTGACGCCGGGCATCGCGATTAAGAAACGCAAGGGTCATCTGATCATCACGGACCGTTACCCAGATTTTTTACACCATCAACTGGTCGAGCTTGGTTATCTGAAAAGTGCTCATTCCTCTACGGCTGATTCGGTGGCCTTCAATGTCCAGCCGCGTAAGACAGGGCAGCTTCTGATCGGATCGTCCCGGCAGTATGGCGCAGAAAACTCCGGCATTGATCGTGACATCGTCTCTGCAATGATTGAGCGGGCAGCTCTGTATATGCCTCAGCTTGCGAACCTTTCGGCGCTTCGCGTCTGGTCCGGATTCCGCGCGGCAACGCCAGATAAGCTGCCGCTCATCGGCCCTACCGAAGATGTATCAGTTTTTCTCGCGACAGGTCATGAAGGGCTCGGCATCACGACATCTCTTGCAACTGCGCGTTTGCTCGCAGATCACCTGCTTGGCAGAGCATCGGCGATCCCTCTCGATCCATACCTACCGTCAAGGTTGGTCAATGACTCTGCGTCGCCCTCAACGGTGGAGATGTTTCATGCGTGAGGAGATTGCAATTCAGATAAACGGCATCACACTCACTGTGCTTGCAGGATGCACCGTGGCCTCTGCAATCGGGATCTCCGACCTCGCCTGCCGCACATCCGTAGGTGGCCAACTGCGCGGGCCACTCTGCGCCATGGGGATCTGTTTTGAATGTCGTGCCATGGTGAACGGACAGCCGCACACTCGTACCTGCCAACTGCTTTGCGAACCGGATATGGATATTCACACTACATGACTCGCCATTTTGACACGCTTGTTGTCGGCAGTGGACCTGCTGGTATTTCAGCGGCAATTTGCGCTGCCGAAGATGGTGCGGAGGTCGGTCTTGTCGACGACAATCCAAGCGCTGGCGGACAGATATGGCGGGAATCGCTTGGAAAACACAAACCACTCAGCAATGTCGCAAAATGGCATCAGAGACTTCTCGCTGCACAGGTTGTTTCATTGCAAGGATGGCCTGTTTTCGATCATCCGTCTGCCAGGACTCTTCGCGCTGAGCGAGGTGGCAAGGTGATCGATCTTCAATTTGAAAACCTGATACTAGCGACCGGCGCGCGCGAACTCTTTCTTCCCTTCCCGGGCTGGACGCTGCCCAACGTGATGGGCGCCGGAGCCCTTCAGGCAATGGTCAAGGGTGGCCTGCCTGTAACCGGCAAGCGTGTTGTTATCGCAGGCAGCGGACCGTTATTGCTTGCTGTCGCGGCCTATCTTAAATCGGCTGGAGCCGAAGTCATCTGTATCTGCGAGCAGGCTTCCTTCGCACAGCTTATGCCATTTGCTCTTGCCTTGCTGAGCACTCCTGCCAAGATCGAGGAAGGTCTTCACTATAGGGGATCCACCTGGAAGATTCCGTTTCATACCTCTGCATGGCCGGTAGAGGCCAACGGCGACCAGCAGTTACGCGATGTGACTCTGTCGATCCGCGGCAAGAGGAAAACAATCAACTGCGACTACCTGGCATGTGGCTTTCATCTCGTACCGAACACCGAAGTTGCCGCTCTAATAGGCTGTGATCGCCAGAGCGGCGCGATCACCGTGAATGAGTGGCAACAGACCTCTATTTCCAATGTCTATTGCGCCGGCGAACCGACGGGCATTGGCGGTCTGGAACTCTCGCTGATCGAAGGCCAGATCGCAGGTCTCGTTGCGAGCGGCCAGAAAGAAAAGGCGCGTTCTCTTTTCGGTCAGAGAGAAAAGTGGAGACGCTTTGCCTCAAGGCTGTCCAAAGCATTTGCGTTACGAACTGAACTCCGGTCTCTTCCGGATGACACTACCTTGTTATGCCGTTGCGAAGATGTCTCATATGGCATCGTCCGCCAGCATCGCTCATGGCGGGATGCCAAGCTTCATACGCGCTGCGGCATGGGGCCTTGCCAGGGCCGCATCTGCGGCTCAGCCGCCGAATTTCTGCTTGGATGGAATGACGGCTTAGTCCGTCCTCCGGTCTTCCCTGCCCTCATCTCAAGTCTCGTATCTTCGCAGGCTCATGCTCAATCCGAAATGCAAAATACACAAGAAGTTTGAAGGAGATTAACAATGAATTGGTACGGCGTAATGCCCGCAATGACTACCTGCTTCGATGCAGAACTGAAAGTGGATCACGCTTTCATGGCCAGACACGCCGCGTGGATGCTCGATAGCGGCTGCACGGGCCTCGTGTCGCTGGGGTCGCTCGGCGAAGCGGCAACGCTCACCTTCGATGAGAAGATCGCCATCCTCAAAAACATGGTCGCCACGTCTAACGGACGCGCGCCCATCGTCGCAGCCATATCAGCCCTTTCTACCGCCGAGGCCGTTGCGCTTGCCAAGGCCGCTGCTGAAGCCGGTTGCGAAGGCCTGATGGCGCTGCCTCCCTATGTCTATCTCGGTGATTGGCGTGAAACTAAGGCGCATGTTGCCGCGATCTTCAGTGCAACACCGCTGTCTTGCATGCTCTACAACAACCCTGTAGCTTACGGAACAGATTTTCTCCCCGATCAGATTCACGAGTTGGCCGCAGAGCACTCCAATCTCGCAGCGGTAAAAGAGTCCAGCACTGATGTGCGGCGCATTGCCGCAATTCGCGCAATTGAGGATGGCCGTCTGCATATCTTCGTCGGTGTCGACGATGCGATTGTAGAGGGCGTCGCCGCCGGCGCTACGGGCTGGATCGCAGGCCTGGTTAACGCTATGCCGGTGGAATCGGTTGCACTGTTCGACTTAGCTACTCAAGGCCGGACTAAGGAAGCCTTTGAACTATATCGCTGGTTTCTTCCTTTGCTGCGCATGGACACGGTGCCGAAATTCATTCAGCTCATCAAGTTTGTACAGCAGGAAGTGGGCGAAGGAAACGCACGCGTCCGCCCGCCCCGTCTCGAGTTGATTGGCGAAGAACTGAAGGCAGCACGAGCGGTCGTTCAACATGCGTTGAAGAGCCGCCCGGGCGTTCTCACCAAAGCCTGAATAGCCAGTGATACGCGATCGGTCTCTATCAACAGCGATGCTCCGACATGAATGCCGGAGCATTACTCTTTCTTGTGAGTAGATCACACGGTTTTGTGAGGAACTCTACGCATCAGAAAATGCACCGGAATGCCCAGCGCCACGATCACCAGGCCCGGCCAGGTAGTCTCGGGCCGGTAGACAAACAAAACGGCCACAATGATTGAGGCGCCAACAATATATAACGTCGGCAGCCACGGATATCCCCAAGTCTTGTACGGTCGCTCGGCTAGTGGTCGTGTTCGCCGCAATCGAAAGACTGCAGCGATCGTCAGGATATAAAACAAAAGGGCGGCGGATATCACGTAGTTGAGCAGATTACTGTAGAGATTTCCATACTCATGAGTGATCGGATCATACGTGCGCGGCAATACCAGCACAGTTGACCACAAGCCCTGAATCCCCAGCGCCCATCCTGGCACGCCCGCTTTATTCAACTTGCCGGCAGCCGTGAAGAACAAGCCGTCCCGCGCAATTGCGTAGCAGGCGCGAGCCCCGGCCAGCGTAAGCGCATTCACAGTTCCAAAAGTAGAAAGAACGATGGCTATAGCCATCAAAGGCGCACCGAAGCGAGGAAAGATCGTCTGCAAAACAGCAGTTCCTACGCGATCTTCAGGAGCATGTTGAATTGCGCTCAATGGCAGGCTGGCAAGATACGCGAGATTGCAAAGCAGATATAAAAGAATCACACTTGCCGTTCCGATCAGAAGGGCGAGCGGCAGATTCTTTCGTGGATTCTTAACCTCTGCGGCAACAAAAGTTATGTCATGCCAGGAGTCAGCCGAGAACAGCGATCCAGTCTGCGATATACACAAGGCAACAATCATAGCCAGCACACCAGTAAGCGCAGACCCCGACAACGATAGACCTGAAAGCGACCACGGATGCGCAAAATTTGCCTGCACTGCAGCGCGATTGGCGCACACTGTCAGACCCAGAACAATCAAGACAATCAGCGCACTGATTTTAGCTATGGTGAAGACGTTCTGAATCAACTTGCCGTACTGCACGCCAAGACTATTGCCAACTGCAAGAACTACGATTACCCCAATTGCCACTACTTGCGCAGTCGACAGGGATAGCGCATATCGGGCAGAAATCAGCGTCGGCGTAACGATGTAGTTATTTTCAGAAATGCCCGGAAATAACACTCCGCTAAATCGTGCAAAGGCTATCGCAACGGCAGCAATCGTGCCAGTTTGAATCACCGTCCATAATGTCCAACCATATAGAAACCCACAGATCGGCGAGAACGCTTCGCGCAGGTATACATACATGCCGCCGGCATCAGGCATCATCGCCGCGAGTTCGCCATAAGACAAGGCACCCGCAACGGTAAGAACTCCAGTGACTGTCCACGCAATCAGCAACCAGCCTGAACTGCCAATCAAACGCGACATCTCTGCTGACACAATAAATATCCCCGAGCCGATCATGACTCCCACCACGACCATGACCGAGTCGAATAAGCCTAGACAGCGCTTGAATGCTGTCGTCCCCTTAGTGGTTAAATCGCTGGCAGGCAATGGCGTCGTTTCGGGTTGCTTCAATGATTCTCCTATGAGATGGATCGTATTCTAAACGGCTTTCTCATTCACCTTTAAATAGACCGAGTAGCGCTCATCCATGATCTGATACAACGGCTTCAAACTTAAATTTCCTGCGTCGGCTACCGTGCGGAACCTCAGGGTCTCACCCGGCACGCGCTCTACCCAAGTCATCGGTCCGCCGGTTTTTGCAATGGTCACCTGCGGCATCTCGATAGCCTTCTGATGCTCATCGTCAGGTCCGCTGTCGCCGTAGATCATTGTCCTGGTCAAACCTTCCCTGCCCATCTCGGCAACAAGCACCAGAGGTCCATACATGGCAGCCTGTAACGTCGAATCGTCCGGCAATGGAGCGGTGTGAAAACCGAATGGCAATGCAACTTCAATCTTGTCGCCGTCTCGCCAAGTTCGTTTCAACTCTGCATACGTGCTTGGAGCCGCTGCGATCGTTTGCACTTTACCATTCACCTTGATCTTCACGCCCTCTGTAGCCCAGTAGGGGATACGAATCTTGAACGCGAGCTCTTTTGGTTTGTGAGCGCGGACAGTAAGTGTCGTGCCCTCTTCCTTCGGGAAGTTCGTCTCTTGAATCAGCGTCAGACCTTTCTCAGGCCAGTTAACTTCAGAGCCTATGAAGAGATTGACGTACACACTATCCGCGTCATGGAAGTAGATAGAATCGTTGCTCTTTGCGTATTCTTCAACACCCGTGCCAGTGCAGCACCAGAAAGCATTGAACCTGGTTCCGAATGTCTTCCACATCCCAGGCTTCAGTGGGACGTAGTACATCAACATACCGTCCTTATCCTGTGTGCCAAGCCGCACGTTGAACATCAATCGTTCGTAATAGTCCATCACCCTGGGATCGACAGTCCAGCCGTAGACATGACGGCTCAGCTTCATCATGTTGTAGCTGCAGCAGCACTCTTCCGCAGCAGACCCGAGTTGTCTGGCCAGTTTGCCGGGTTCCTGCCAGCCTTCGCCGTCGCTCGTACCACCGGTACTGTAAGTATGCTGATCGACGACCTGATGCCAGAAGTAGTCCGAGATCGTGTGATAGCGCTCATCACCTGTGAGTTCGTATCCGCGGGCCGCGCCGATCACTTGTGGGATATGTGTGTTCGCGTGAAGGCCGGCCAGATGATCTTCTCTTGCAGCCAGAGGATCAAAAAACTCCTTCTTGCCAAATCTCCTGGCCAATACTGCATATTTCTCATTGCCGTTGATCGCATAGAGGTTGTAGAGCACTTCGGTCATGCCACCAAACTCTACGCGTTGAATTTGTGCGAGCTGGTTCTCTGGAATCGGCATGATCCAGTCATAGGCCCAGTCTGCCATCCGCTGAGTGGTGCGTAGCGCCTGCTCATTGCCGCAGTGCACATACATGTCAAGATGCCCTGCCATGATCTTGTGATAGGTGTAGAAGGGCGCCCAGACTTTTTTCTGATTCTTCAGACGATCATAAAACTCCTCAGAATATGCGCCGAGATATCCATTGGATTTCTGACATTTGGCCAACTCAGTTACCAGCGCGTTGCCTTTTTCCCGCAGTTCCTCGTCCCTGGAACTTGAATACATAAGCGCGCATGCCGATAAATAGTGCCCGCCAGCGAAATGGCCACGTAGTTCGCAGTCCGGAGCCTCCCACCCACCTAATGGCTCTGCGGCCGACGGCAGGCCCGCAGTGACGCGAAACATATGCAGCAGGCGATCGTTGGGTACTTCGACAAGGTATGCGCGATTGATCTCCATCGCATCCTTCAGCGGGCCGCTGCGCAGCTTCACTTGTGTCATGGGAAAAGGCTGAACCTTCCACGCTACCTTCTCGCGCCCACGCTTGTTGTTGCTGCGCGGAGTATCCAACACAGCGTCCTGAGCGAATGCCAATTCGGAATTTAACACTGCCATGGCGCCAGCCATACCGGCCGCATTTACCAAAAAGTTTCTGCGCGAAATCGACTCGCCATTCTTCATCTCATATCCCCGGAAACACGGTTGCGTGTCAAACGATGCGTCGCCCAATCAACTGAATCTATACAACCCACACTTACGGATGTGTAGGATGCGCTCCGTAAAACTTCCAGCTCGTCTTGAAATCCCGCGTCAGCGTTTGCCTCATCAGGTCTGCCCGCAATAACTCAACCGGCATCGGCCCCTCATGCAAAATCGCATCATGGAACTGCCGCTCCGTCATCTTGTGTCCATCTACAAGCTCTTTTCGCAGCGCGCGAATCTGCAAGGCCCCCATCAGATAGGCACTTTGATAAAGCGGTCCCACAGAACCATCAAAAGACCGACGAACCTCGGCAGCAGCATTGTCTGGCTCGTGTCCAACCTCATCGATCAGATAGTCGATACACTGCTTGGGGGTCCACTGTCCTAAATGAAAATGCATCGTAAACATAACGCGCGCAGAGCGGTGCATCCTCCAGAATAATGCGCCCACCCGCTCCTCAGGAGTCTTGTTGAAACCCAGATCGTATAACTCCATCTCCCATTGAAAAGCGTCGCCTTCGGCCCAAAAAGGCGTATCGAAGGCCTGGCGATAGGAGTGATACCGCTCACCCATATAGAACTGAAGGAAATGCCCCGGAATCATCTCGTGATACGCCGTGTCATGCGAAAACGGCGTATTGTTGCCGCGCATGCTCATCTCACGCTGCTCGTAAGTCATCGTATCCGTAGGGTAGGAAACGCTGATCTCTTCTCCACCAGTGAAGAACGGATTCACCAACTGACGCTTGGGAGTCATCATGATCATGCGCCACGTCTCATCGGCTAGCGCAGGTACCGTGACCATGTCGTGTTGCTTGACGAACTCAGATCCTTCAGAGACGAGCTTGCGAATCACTTCCGGCTGCTCGCCGGGAGGTACGTGCATCTGCTTTACGTGTTCAAGAGCTTTGTGCCAATCGTCGCCATAGCCCATCTCCCGCGAAGCCTTTAACATTTCCTTCTTGCACCAGTCCATTTCGGTCTGAGCAATCGCCATCAGCTCTTCAGGCGTATACGGAATCATGTTGTCCTGCAATTCTGTCAGCAATGCTACTCGACCGACAGGATCGCCGATGATAGGAGCCTTCTCCTCTTCTGCAATGCCTGCAAGTTTTGTTTTCAAGAATGCCTGGTAGTCGAACATGGCCTTCTGAGCGTCCTTATACGGCATGGCCATCCACCAGGTGAACTCAGGGTCGTAGCTGTTGTAGAAGTCAAACCACTTCTTGAGGCTCTCACTCAATTGCTCGGTCGACTGCGCCGCACGGTACGCAACGACTGGATTGACTTTCGTCTTTGTGTCAGATTCATGATGGATTTCCGGCTTTGGATCGAGAGCTTTCTGTGCAGCTTGGATCTGTTTCACCATCGCCGTCAATTGCCCTGCCGCGATTTCAGGATTCGGCCGCTGTACAAGCCGCAAACCCTCCATAAAATTCTCTATTGTCTCCGTGAACGGAAGCAGAGGCTGCATCTCCTTAAGACGCTTCTCCTCGATTGTTAGTTCATGCGTATCCAAGGTCAGCCGGTTCTGGAGCAGCAGGTAATCCAGCTTGTCCTGGTCTGACAGAGCTTCGAAATTCATCGCCTGAAGCACTGACTGTTCATCGCTCAGAAATCGTGCGAAACGCGCCATCCGTGCCGGAGAAATTCGCACCGGATAGCTCGCACCCAGAGCATCTCCATCCGCGGAAAACTGCCCTACGATCGCCGGCATCTTGTCCTTTGGGACTTCTGGCATAGCCAAACACGTCGCACCGCACAGCGAGCTGGTCAAGAACATCGCACAACTCATCTTCAAACGCGACTTGCTTGGCCTTTGTGCTAACACGAGTTGTTCTCCCGGACTCACAATTGAATATGATTATGCATACTACATCGGATTTTATCTTTCAGCAGTCAGCCTCTGATTTTCATTGCGCGGCAACTTTCTGCGCTCGCGATGGCGCTCAGCGGATCGGTCGTCGCTCGGACGTAGCAAGGCTAAACGTGCTTTACCGGAACTTCAGGATGAATCTCGGGTAGGAATTGAGAATCACTCTGTCGGCTTCCGAAATCCTTGCAAAACATGGCCAATGCTGAAATCAGCGCTGCTGCCGAGAGACTGGAAATGATCTGGCGAAGGGAATAGCCCGCATTCAGCAGGACTCCGCCGCCAAATGCACCGATGATTCCGCCGATACGTCCCATTGCAAGCATCCATGCCACTCCAGATGCTCTGCCAAAGGTTGGATAGAAGGTTGCCGCCAGCACTGGCATAGAGGACTGTGCTCCATTCATGGCAATCCCTGACAGCAACGTCATGAACATCAGGGAAGTAATGTTTCCCGTCGATCGGGCAAGCACAACGAGCAGGATTGCCGTTAGCAGATAGGCGCCACTTACTACGCGCGTAGCATTTGTTCGCCCCATCAGCCATCCACACAACACTGCACCCAGGCCACCGCCTAGAGGGAATAAGGCACTCGCGGTCGCAGCTCGGCTCACCGAATAACCCGCATCTCGAATCAGTGTCGGCATCCAACTGGTGAGCAGGTAATACAACACCAGACCCATAAAATACGCCAGCCACAGCATTACGGTGCCAAGCAAATAGCGCCTCGAGAGAATGACCTGCAGTGGCGACTTTGCTCGTGGGATAGCAGCTTCCGATGCTACAAACCTGGCGGCCGAGGCAATCAGCGCGTTTGCTTGCTTGTCGGCACCTGCAATCATGCTCAGCGCTGCCCTTATCTTCTCCACTGGGTACTTACGAACCACCATGAAGCTGATTGATTCCGGCATGCGGAAGAGAAATGCCGCCAGAAAAATCGGCAGCACTCCGCCAGTCAGGAAGACACCTCGCCAGCCGTAGTGCGGAACAATCCAAGCGGTAAAAAACCCGCTGGTAGATGCTCCGAGCGGAAATCCGCAGAACATCATGTTCAACAACAGCTCGCGCCGCCGTGCAGGAATAAATTCAGATGCCAGGGTCGTGCAGTTCGGCATAGCTGCGCCGATGCCAAGGCCCGTGAGAAACCGGCAGGCTATCAACGTGGACGCGCCCGTAATCCGAGTGGTCAATAAACTTCCGATGCTGCAGATCAATACCGAGTAGATCAGAATGCGCCTGCGTCCAAACCGATCTGCCAGCGGACCAGCGGCGAAGGTGCCTACAGTAAGCCCAACCAGTGCCGCCGAAAGGATCGTTCCAAGGGCCAGATGTGGAATCGCAAGATCTGCGATCAACGCAGGAGCAACAAACGCCATGGCTCCCGTGTGGAACCCATCCAGAATCATGACCAGAAAGCAGACACACAGGATCATCCATTGGGCAGGCGCAATCGGCCTGTTATTGAAGAATTTCGTGACATTCAATTCCTGGCTGGCTACTTGATCTGTGAGCCCCATGGATACGCCTCAATTCCGTCACTCTCACATTTGTGCGACCGTTGAATCTCCGAGTGTGCGAACTCTCTCCGAAACCATCAATCCGTTACGATCAGCGCATCCAGCGCCACGGCGCCCTGGCCGTCCGGGTAGACCACAACAGGATTCAGGTCGATCTCCTGAATTTGGGGATACTCGAGCATGAACGCCCCAAGCCTCTGAACGATATCAGCAACGGCACGAACATCGCACGGCTTGGAACCCCGAAACCCCAACAATAGTGCTGAGCTCTTCAGCTGATGGAACTCATCAACGATCCCCTTCACCGAGAGTCCGGGTGGAATGAGTCTGACATCATTCAACACCTCAGCAACCACGCCACCTGCACCGATTAATAAGATTGGTCCCCAGTCCGGATCGTTCCGCGCCCCAACGATCAACTCCAGGCCACGCGCCCCCATCTTCTCGACCAGCACTCCATCAAGAAGCAGATCAGGGTGCTTCGCCCCGATGTTGTCATGCATGTTCAGCCAGCCGGCAGTTAACGCCTCTGCGTCTACTAGGCCGAGCACCACGCCACCTGCATCGCTTTTGTGGGATAGCTGCGCGGATTGCGCTTTGAGCGCAACTGGATACCCGATATGCACTGCTGTCGCCTGTGCTTCCTCAAGCGATTTCGCAAGAAAGCCATTGGGAATCTGAATACCGAGCGCCTGCAGTAACAGCTTGCTTCGGTATTCGGGTAGGACGCCTCGCGGTATCTCCGGAAGACTGGCCTCATGCGAAGGCGCATCGCTGACCATGGTACGCCGACTCTCCTCCGCGTCCGCAAACCGCGTGACAAGGGCGAGAGCGCGAAACGCACGCTCCGGAGTTGGGAAAAAAGGTACTCCAAGAGAGCGCAACTCGCGGATATACGCAGACGATACCTGCGCGCCTTCATCGAGGCCAGCAAAGATCACAAGTTTGGTGGGACTGAGTGCCTTGAGCGCCCCGAGTATCGGTGGGAACTTAAGTTCGCTGGTTGCCTGATCGGTGAGAATAATACCCAGTACCAGGCTTCCGTATTGATCATCTGCGAGAATGGGCGGCACGCAGCGCCTGTACAGGTCTGGATCAACCAGTCCCTGCGCCGTGAGATCCAGTGGATTGCTGGGCGGAATGAAATCCGGCAACACCTGCCGCAGAGCCGCAGCGGTGGCATCGCTCAAAGGCGGAAGCGCCAGACCGAGAGAGTCGCAGAGATCCAGTGTGATTGCCTTAAAGGCGCCAGACTCAGTAAATACCGCCGCGCCGCCAGTGGGAAGGTATTCACTTAGGAGCAATACTTCAGATACATCCAGCAGTTCCTCCAGAAGATCAACAACAATCACTCCTGCGTGGCTCACCTTGGTGCGCATCACTGCGTAGTCACCCGCCAACGCGCCCGTGTGAGTTTCAGCTGAGGCACGAGCAGCGCTACTTCTTCCCGGATGAAGAAGCACGATGAATTTGCCGTGTTCTCGTGCTCGCTTAGCCAGAGCAAGAAATTTTGCCGGCTGCCGAAATTTCTCGACGATCATGAGAATGACCTTCGTATGAGGATCATCGATCAGATAGTCAACAAAATCCTCTACTGTACTGACAGCTTCATTGCCAGTGGAAACAGAATAGGAAATTCCGACGTCACAATGCCTCAACGCAATACTGACAACAGCAGCCATTGCCCCGCTCTGGGAAACGATCGCGATGCCCCGGTTGCTGCCGTGGCGGGCAGGCGGGGTGAGAACAAACGTGAGCGGAATGCCATCGACGAAATTCACCATGCCCAGGCAATTTGGGCCTTCGACGATCATCCCGGAAGCCTCTGCAATGGCGGCGATTTCTTCCTGCTCAACCCGGCCTGCGGCGCTGCTCTCTGCAAAGCCGGCGGAAAAGATGATGACGCCGCCAACGCCACGCCGGCCACAGGCGGCTACAGCTTCAAGCACACTTGCCCGCGGAATCGCCAATACCGCGCAATCCACGCCCTCAGGAAGTATATCAATCGACGGCAGGCATGGCCGTCCATGAATCTCAGAGCGCTTGGGATTGACAAGGTACAGATCTCCCTGGAAGCCTGCATCGTCAAGATTCCTCAGTACCGAAGCACCAAATGAAGAAGGCGCGATAGATGCGCCCACAATTGCCACAGAACGCGGACGCAAGAGCCTGTCAATTGGACTACGATCTGGCGAGTTAACCAAAAATCTATTCCTTCTTCTCAAATGGCTCAGTGATTGGAATGTTTAGAAGGGGTAGTGCCGCGGCCCTGTTTGTACCGTGATCCAGCGAAGATCGGTGAATTCGGCAATCGCAGCCTTTCCTCCAAAGCGACCATATCCGCTATCCTTTACGCCCCCAAATGGCATGTTCGCTTCGTCATGGACGGTGGGGCCGTTGACATGGCAAATTCCAGACTCGATCTGATCAGCTACACGCAATCCACGGGCTGAGTCGGCAGTAAAGACAGCCGCCGAGAGGCCAAATGGAGAATCGTTGGCAAGGCGGATGGCGTCACTCTCTCCGGCTGCACGCAGAACGGCCACCACAGGGCCAAAAGATTCTTCAGAGTAGATCTTCATTGCTGACGTCACATGATCAAGTACGGTTGGCTGCATCACGGAGCCATCAATCCCGCCACCCATCACAAGGCGCGCGCCCTTATCCATTGCATCCTGTACAAGGTTCCCAACTCGTATCGCAGCTTCAGGAGAAACTAAGGTTCCGAGCGCGACATCTTTCCGCCGAGGATCACCGGCTACCAGGGGCGTTGCTCTCGATATCAACTTTTGGATAAACGTCTCAGCTACGCGCTCATCCACAATAATCCGGTCCGTCGACATACAGATTTGCCCCTGGTTCATGAAAGCGCCAAAGTTCGCGGCTGCAGCCGCAGCGTCGAGATCTGCATCGTCCAGCACCAATAAAGGAGCTTTACCGCCCAACTCAAGAAGTACCGGCTTGAGGTATCGCGCGGCAGTCTGCGCAATAATGCGGCCAACTGGCGTGGAGCCGGTGAAGTTGACGCGACGAACGGCTGGGTTGGCGATAAGGCGCTCCACGATTGCGGGAGCATCGGCCGGTGCATTGAGAATCACGTTGACCACGCCATCGCCAAGTCCGGCCTGCTGCAACGCGGAGCCAATGAGGGCATGAACTCCGGGGCACAGCTCAGATCCTTTGAGTACAACTGTGTTGCCGCATGCCAGCGGCATGGCAATGGCCCGCATGCCGAGAATCACCGGCGCATTCCACGGAGCAATGCCAAGCACCACTCCGCACGGCCGCCGAACAGCCATTGCAACGCTTCCGGGCACATCCGAGGGAATCACCTCGCCGGCAATCTGCGTGGTCATGCTGGCAGCTTCCCGCAGCATGTTCGCTGCGAGCGCGACGTTGAAGGCATACCAGCCCGGTGTTCCGCCAGTCTCGGCAACGCCAATTGCGATGAATTCCTCAGTCCGAGATACCAGCACCTCTGCGCCTTGCAACAAACGCTTTCGCCGCTCCGTTGGAGAGAGAGCGCTCCATCCCGCAAACGCCACCCGAGCCGCCGCTACCGCTGCGTCCGCATCCTCGACCGTGGCAGCAGCTGCACGCGACGCAACGGCGCCGGTAAATGGATCGATTCGATCAAATGTCGCTTTATTGCCCGCGGAAAGCGATTGCCCTCCGATAAGCAAATCTACTGTTTGCATAATTTCTCCGTTCTCGAAATTTTCTATAGCGTGCTATCGCTTGTAAGACTGCAATCCGGGCTTGATGCTTTTTTCGTCGAGGAACTGCTTCATTCCCTGCTCACGTCCGTGTTCAGGATCGCGCAGTTGGGACTGGTCGAGCTTTGCATAAAGATAATCTTCACTTTGCTCCCACGTCAGTTCACGGCAACGTTTAAAGCCATGCTTTGCGGCGCGGAGCACCACCGGGTTCTTGCCTGCCAGTTTCTTCGCGAGGGCTAAGGTCTCTTCGCGCAGCCGTTCCAGCGGCACCGCCTTGTTCACCAGGCCAAATTCCGCCGCCTGGGCACCGGTAAAGGTATCGCCAGTCATGATGTACTCGAGCGCTTTGCGATGCCCAACAGTATCGGCCATGGCTTTGCTGACCAGGTTTCCAGGCGGGATTCCCCAGTTGATCTCAGACAGGCCGAAGATGGCGGTCTCTGAAGCAATTGCAAGATCGCAGGCTACAAGAGGAGAGAAGGCGCCGCCGAAACACCATCCATTCACCATCGCAATGGTCGGCTTGGCATACATTCTCAGAAGCTTCCACTGCCAGGTAGAAGCATCGCGGCGAACTTTTTCCTGAACCACTTCAGGCGCCTTGTCGACCTCGCGAAAATATTCTTTCAAGTCCATACCCGCGGACCAGGACTCTCCTGCACCAGTTAGTACAAGAACCTTTACATCCTGATCGATCTCCAGCTCTTCCAGAATCTCTCGCATCTCCCGGTTCAGAGTTGGACTCATGGCATTGCGCTTTTCCGGCCGATTCAGCGTGACCCAGGCAATTCCGTCCTCGATATCGACCTTGACCGTCTTCCAACGATCTTCATATCCCGGCATGTTCTTCCTTCCTAAATACGATGAACCTTCACCGTTCAGTTAGCTGGCTCAGTCTTCCACGTCAAGCTTCCATCACGGTCCGGTGCAGTAACAGCAATCATCGTACGTCAGCAGTGCTGGGAAACACACTCACGGGTTAGATCGAACCCAATCGTCTCGCACGGAGAATACATCGTGTCCCGCAACCTGCTGAGTAAAATCGGTAAACGCCCATCGCGCAGACGGGAGCAACTGAAGACCAAGGAAAGTCGCTCTGTGCGACGAACCGATTTCTGCCACACAAGCTCTATAAATCTTGGCGATAATCGCACAAGCTTTCTAAGATCGCACATTTTGAGGCATCGAAAATGTACATTTGGAGGAAATGTATGTCAAGGAGCTAACTCCGTGCCAATCTACACGACCTCGACCGATCGCTTGTTGCAGAGTGATCGCTTCGCAGGAACAAAGTCGCCATCTTTAGTTCCGTCGAACAATAGCTCCATGCCGTCAGTGAACGTGGCTCGAAACTCATCGAATGTTTCTCGCGCGGCAGTCTGATAAGGCCCTCTGCCAGGTTCTTGATCTCTTCATCCTCGGCAGAAACGCCTCCTGGATGGATTCCTGATAGGCTAACTGGATTCATTGCCTTTGCAGGCGATGGCGAAGATATCGGTTCCAGTACATTAAAAGACCGGTGACAGAGAGCACTGCAAGGCTTAAACCAATCAGGAACCATAGGATCTTGATTGGCAGACCCCAAAGCGTACCAAAATGTAACGGATGCATGGACCAGATGATCCAGTCACCGAATGTAACGTTCTGCCCGTAGTGCCACACCGTCAGGATTCGCGCGGTGGCTGTATCAACAGTGACGATGTCCCGGTGAGAAAAATCGCCGGGAGCCCGAAGATCCATCAGCACGTATGTAACGGGACTATTGAGCGAAGGATCGCTGATAGAAAAAAGATGACCGGACGGCGAGGCATGCTGTGCCGCAGCGACGATCGATTCAACTGAAACTCGCACGCCAGGATGCTGTCCTAGGGTTGGGAGGTCTGGCGAGTGCATCCCTTGCAAGGGCGAGACTAGACTGACTGCCGCTACCACTTGCCGATACCATGCGAAATAGATACCCGAAATCGACCACCAGAAGACAATGAGTAGCGTCCAGAAACCAATGGCGTTGTGCGCGTCGAAGTTGATGCGTCGCCAGTTATGGCGAAAACTGAGCTTGAGGCCTCGGCTCCAACTCTTGAGGCCAGGCCACCAAAGAATCAGGCCGGTAATGGTTAAGACCAGAAGAACGACAGCTCCGATGCCATTGATCTGGACTCCGTAAGCGTTGCCCAGCAAGAGGTTGACGTGGAGGTCATGAACCCACTCAACCCAGGTGCGTGACTGAATAGAAATAGCTGCAGTAAGGGGATCGGCGATCAGATGCAGTTCACGATGATCAGGACCGACTGCCAGAATCTGATAGGCAGGCACGCTGCGCGATGGAGTTTCAAGATTGGTTGCGTTGCAGCCTGGGCATGCGGTTTCAAATGCATGCATTACTGCGGAAATAGGCGCGATCCGCGCTGGGTCGTAGGGGTTGAGAGTTGACGGTAGCGTCATGGCGGTGAACTCGTCTTCAAAGACGAGAATCGCCCCTGTAATTGCTATAACAATGACGTAGATCGTGAGAAATATACCCGACCAGAGATGAGCCTGAAAGAGTGCGCGCCTCAGAAAGAGACGGCGCGGGTTGTGGACGAGATTTGAGACGAACGAATCTGGTTTGCTTCGTTTTCGTTCGTCAATGCGAGGTGCAGTGGTCATTTGCTGATGTGGCTGTCGTACCACGCGAGGATGCGAGTGAGCGAGTCTATCTGATGTTCGCGCTCGGTAAAGATATGCGGCTCACGCGGATAAGTAATCATAATTGCGTCCCTGCCGAGGAAATGGAGTGCATGATAGAACTCCTGGCTTTGCGAAGGGGGCACGCGGGGATCAGCCTCGCCATGGAGCACTAGCACAGGTGTATGGCAGTTGGCGGCAAAACGTACCGGCGAGTGCTTATCGTAAATATCGAAGTTACCAGAGAGCGGTCCGAAGTAGCCGTCTTCGTAGCTGGGTGAGATGTCAGTGGTCGTGGCCATGGTGTAAAGATCGGTCACAGCGGCGCCGACCATTCCGGCTTTGAAGCGATCGGTGTGAGTCACGGTCCACGAGGTCATGAAGCCGCCGAAGCTCCAGCCGCCGACCACCATACGATCGGGATCGGTGATGCCTTGTGCGATCAGGTAGTCGACGCCGGCCATGATGTCGGCGAAATCGCCGCCACCCCAATCCTGAAAGTTGGCCTCGGCAAATTCCGGTCCCTGTCCATCAGAGCCGCGTGGATTGGGCAGAAGAACAACATAGCCATGCGAAGCGAGCATCGCGGCGTAGTTATACCAGTTGCCATTGAAGCCGATGGTCCACGCCTCCTCAGGGCCGCCGTGGAGGTGAACAACAGTCTTGTAGCGGGTACCGGCGTGGTAATCGGGCGGCAACACTACCACACCGTGAATTGCGCGGTGATCGTTAGGATTCGTCCACGATATCTCCCGCTGTGTGCCGAGGCTCCAGTTCGCTACTTGCGGGTTGGTGAAGGTCAGCGCGTTTGCTTCACCATTGGCGTAGACATATACCTCATGCGGTGCTGCAGGCGATTCGCCAAGAAAAGTAAGCGTGCGGCCATCGCCGCTGGCATGAAGCTCTTCACTGGTCATCGAGATACCCGAGACTGGTGTAACAGTAAAGTTGGCCGGATCAACGTCAACAACGACGGTATGAGCGGCGACATATTCTGCAACGAGGAGCCGATTTGAAGATCCAGCCCATAACATCTGACCAATCGTGCCAGGCAGTTTGTCTTCGAGGCGAATCTCTTTGCCGTCGGCAAGATTCCTGACGATGTGCATATCGGTGATGCCGCGCTTCGTGAAACGAGAGAAGGCTATGTAGTTGCCGTTATGCGAAAACACCGGAGGCTCATAACCTGAGTGTTCTTCGAGCGTTCGTGTGATTGCTCCCGTGGCAACATCGAAGAGCACCACCTTCGAGACGCGCCAGTAATCATCAAGGCGTGGCGTCGGTGAGACGCGTGAGGCGATGGTATTGCCGTCCGGCGACCAGTCGAGAGTGTCGACGTTCAAATCCTGCACAGTCAGCAGGCGCGCCTGATGTGAGGCGAGATCGTAGATCCAGAGACGGCTGAATCGGTAGTTGGCGTCGACGTGGGTTTCATCGTTCTTAGCCTCTTTGCGGTCATGCTCTTCTTTGGAGTCAGTATCGGATCTGAGAAAAGCAATCGACTTGCCGTCGGGAGACCACTTGAATGAATGAATACCGCCGGGGAGATACGTAAGCGGAACTGCTTCTCCACCACTGAGCGCGATCAGCCAGAGCTGCATGCCAGGGTGTTCAGGATCGATGAGCTTGGTATCAGCCTTTGCAGGTATGTCGGCGCGAGTCGTGTTGGGAGCGAGAGAAAAATGGAAGGGGGAGTTCTCGCCCTGAGCCAGAGGGTTGGGACGGTCTGAGAGGAAGGCGATGTGCGTGCCATCCGGAGACCACTCCGGCGAAGACTCCGCCGCCCCGCTATACGCAAACGGCCGCGCCGCCACGGAGTGGTCCGCAGGAACGAGCCAGATATGCGCATCACGATGTTTACCTGCTGCAACGGGTGTATCGATGGTGTAAACGATGAGCTTGCCATCGGGTGAAATGCGCGGGGATTCGATGCGCTTAAGATTGGCGATATCAGCAGGCTGTACGACGGACTTCTGCGCTGTGGCAGCGAGCGAGACGAAGGTAAGCGTAACTGCAGCTGTAAAAAAGCGCGAGCGGTGCAAGGAGATCATTTGGAGGGCTCCGAAATGTGTAATTGCCATTCGAGGAATTCGAGTTCGTTCGCGGTCTGCTCGACTTCAGCATCCGCGGAGAGAACTCCGGAATGGCCCGATTTCGAGTCGTAAAGAAGCAGCACAGGCTTGCCGGACGCAGTAGCATTCTGCAGCATCGCCGTCATCTTACGAGCATGCGAAGGATCGACGCGCGTGTCGCCATCGCCTGTAATCAACAACACGGCGGGGTAATGGGTTCCTTTAACGACATGGTGGTAAGGCGAATAGGCGTAAAGAATCTTGAACTGGTCGGGATCATTGACCGACCCATATTCCGAAGTCCACCAACGAGCAATGGAGAAGCGTTCGTAACGGATCATATCGATCAAAGGATAACGCCCTACGACAGCTCCGTAGAGCTCGGGATGTTGGGTGATGGAAGCAGTCACAAGCAGGCCGCCATTGCTGAGTCCTTGAATGGCAAGTCGCTCGGGACGCGTGTAGTTATGGCTCACGAGCCAGCGCGCAGCATTGGCGAAGTCATCGAAGGAGTTCTGCTTCTGCTCAAGCTCTCCGGCGCGATGCCATGCTTCGCCAAACTCGTTGCCGCCACGTAGATTCGCAACCGCGTATACGCCTCCGCGTTCAATCCAGACAGCTTCTTCTGCGGAGAAGCTCGGAAGCTGTGCCCAATTAAAGCCTCCGTAACCGTAGAGGAGCACGGGCAGATTGCCATTTGGCTTAACGTCGCGACGATGTGCAAGAAACATTGGTACGCTCGCGCCGCCCGTGGATGGATACCAGACCTGTTCTACGACAACGTCTCGCAGCGCTGCTGGCACTTCAGGGACCGAGATGGACTGAGGAGTATTGCCTGTGTGCCACGAATAGAAGCTGTTGGGTGTCTGGAAAGAGGAGTAGGAAAAGCACAGCTGTGGCGACAACGGATCCGCATCGACTGTAACAACAGAGCCCAGGCCGGGCAATGCGATAGCCGGCTCTGATTTGCCGTCGAGTGTATAGACGAGCAGTTCGGAGTGCGCATTCCGCATTGCGTTGACAATGATGCGATCGCTGGTCACGGATATCGCTTCGATGATCGCGTCTTTCTGTTCAGGAATTGCAACTTTCCAGTGCGCCTGATCCGGGGCCGTGAGCGGTGCTGTGAAGATCTGGCCGTGTCCAGCTTTCCAGTTGGTCTCTATGTAGAGCTTGTTGCCTGAAACGATTCCGGTGAAAGTAGACTGAATGCCCGCGACGACTGTCTGAAAAGGCTGAGACGATCGAAGATCTTTAAGGTAGAGATCAGTAGCTCCCGAAGCGCCATGCAGGACCGTGGCGACAAGGTAGTTGCCGTCGGGAGAGATGCTCGTTGAGAGCAGCTTCTCAGGGCCAAGTTGTTCGCCAAAAAGCACTGTATCTTCTGCAACAGGATGGCCGAAGAGATGACGATAGATGCGCGGTCCTGCATCATCAAATTTGATGTAGTAAACCGCCGATCGATCGGGCGCCATGGGCAGCGCCCAGTAGATGTAGCGCGCTTCGGGCAAAGTATCTATAGCGAGGTCCATGCCAGCCGTGAGATCGCGAAAACGTATGCTAAGCTGATCGCGTCCTCCCTGACGTACTCCGTACGCCATCAACTTTCCGTCAGCTGAGACGTTCAGCAATTCAACGGTTGCCGTATGTTCCGCACTGACCCCGGCGCCATCGATAATGAGCTTGTCCTGCCCCGACACCCCTTCGCGCACGTAAAGCCCGGCTGCCTGCTGCCCGGCGAGCTTCTTCTCTATGAAATAGCGGCCGCTGCGATAGAGCACGCGATGAGGCTCTTCGATATCGACGAGCTTGCGGGTAGCGGCGCGCAGTTCGTCCATTCCGGGGCGCGATGAGAGCAGAGAGTTGGTGTACTGCTGCTGGGTGGCGATCCATGCCCGCGTGTCAGGAGTTGAACCATCTTCAAGCCATTGATAGGGATCATTGACCGTGACGTCGTGGATGACGGCACTGTTGCTCTCGCCTTTTGTAGGCGGCGGCAGTGGAATCGATGCAGAAGACGCAGGCGATTGTGCACGCAGTACAGATATGCAGAGAAGAGCAACAAGGCTGCCGATAAGAACTGACCGCGAGGAAGAACGAAAGACAAACATACGCATAGCTCCGGCTATATAGAAGGGTGCAACGGGATAAGAGGACGAGTCCATTATGCGCTGGACTCGTCCTGTTTGCGATGGCTTCGACTAGAAGCGAAGCTTGAGCGCGAACTGCAGCGAGCGAGGCGAGCCGATCTGGTAAAGACTGCTAAAGCCTCCGTCAGCACCACCACCTCCGAGCGAGTCCGCCAGCGTGTGTGACGAAACACCGAAGAAGGAGTTGGTCAGCAGGTTGCGCCCATCATTGGTGCCTACGTCGCCAAAGAGTGGATGGTTGAAAATGTTGAATGCTTCAGCACGGAATAACAGGTTCCAGTTTTCGTGAATGTTGAATTGACGGCGAATGGCAAGATCCTCCTGCCACGCGCCGAAGCCGCGCAGACCATTGCGTTGAAGATCGCCTTGAGTGAACGTATCCGTCGGCGTGCTGAAGGCAGCAGCATTGACGACCTTGCCTCCGGGAGCCGTTGAATCTTCTAGATAGAATGGCTTCCCAGCTATAACGTTGGGGCGCTGGTTGATGGCGTCATTGTTATAAACCAGTCCAAACGAGTATTGGCCCGTGGTGATGTTGATAGGCAACGCGGAGTTGGATCGGAAGACACTATCAGCCGCCCAGCCGTTAGCGATATACCGAACTACCCCATTTCCCGCATTAATCGTGGGCACCTCATATGTAACAGCCGCGCTGAACATATTGCGTACATCATTTTCAGAGTTACCGTAGTCGAGCGCAGGGCTATACACCGTGTGATATGGAATAGGCAGTGCTACGCCGGAACCATTGTCAAGCGAATGAGCCCATGTATAGGAGGCAAGGAACTGCAGGTGATGCCATGGATTCTGCTTGAACTGCACCTGCATCGAATTGTAGTTGGAGTAATCACTGTTGGTGATCACGTCGAGGAACTGGAAGTCTGGATTCCCACCCATCTGCGGCGTGAGCATCTCATTACGTAATAGGTCGGCCCCATGATTAGCGACATAGGAGAGCTGCAAGCTACGGCCTAGACCCAGGTCTTGTTGAAGCGAAACGTTCCACATGTAGACCCTGGGATCCTTGAGATGCGGATCAAAAGCAAACACGAAGCCGTACGGCGGGTCGAGGGTGTAAGGCACCGGCGCGCCATCCGCTACGCTCACAGGAAACGCGCCGTCGTCACCATAAAGATACTTAGTTCGCGAGTATGGGAAACCAAGCGTTCCTTGCGCTCCCTGCTGATTTCCCAGGCCATAGAAGATGCCGCCACCGCCGCGCAGGACGGTTTCATAATTGGCGCTCTGATGTACCTGATAGGCAATGCCGAGACGCGGAGCAAAGTTACTCTTGTCAGATTCCCAAAGCTTGGTACCCTCGGGAGCGAGCGCGACATTCGCTGGGTCGTTGAGATTGGTCGCGGTAAAGAACGGATGACCTGAATCCTCAGAGGGTGGCGGGCCGAAATCCCATCGCAGACCGTAGTTGAGCGTGATACGTGAAGAGACCTGCCAGGCGTCTTCAGCAAAGAACGAGAGATTATTAAAGATCGGCCGTAGTTCGGAGGTATCGGTGCTATCGATAGAGGCATACACCGGGACGCCCGTGGTAGCCAACGTCTTCACATCCGCGAAGTCATAAAAGATGTCCCAGGGACGATAACCATTCGTGGGAGTTAGACGCCGATAGTCGCCACCGAATTTGAGGTTGTGACGGCCTTTGGACCAGCTCACTGTATCCACAAAATTAAGCTGTCGCTGGTGATTGGTTGCATCATTTCCTACGTAATAGTCCGTTGTTCCGTCATTGAAGAAGACGCCAAAGACGGAGGTTTTAGTCGTATAGACGGGGTTGGACTGGAACAGGTATTCGTCAGAAGGAATCGTCGCACCGCCAAACGTGGTTGGAGTGACGACTGTTGCGCCTTTGGAGTGGCTAATGTTGAAACGGAAGTCATTTACGACCGTAGGCGTGAACAGATAGGTCGCGCCGGCGGTGATGGTGTCAACGTTTGAGATCGTGTGGCTCAGCGTGGATCGCGTATAGAAATCGAATGCTCCATACTGTGCGCCATTCGATGGAGCGTAGTCGCCACGAACAAACATATTCAGCTTGGCTGTGGGCGCGAAGTCGAAGCGCACGCTGGTCGCGTCGAGGACCGACGGGTTAGAGAATGTTGTTTTGAAGAGGCCTGTGTATGTGCCGGGTAAATCCTGCCCTGCGGAGGGAAGCGGATAGGCCTCAAGTAGCGGGGCAACTTCCGGGGATGCGATGTTGCGCGCGTAGGAAGTCGGAACGATGTCCTGGCGGGACTCGGGAACACGCAAGCGAAGCCCTTCATAGGAGAAGAAGAAGAAGAGCTTGTCGCGCCAGAGCGGGCCGCCAACGACACCGCCAAAGTCGTTCTGCTTTTCTGCAGCACGGGCCAGACCAGCGTTGTTGTTAAACCATGTGTTGGCGTCGAATACTTCATTGCGCAGGTATTCAAATGCGGTGCCATGAAAGCTATTGGTTCCGCTGCGAGTAACGATGGAGAGTTGCGCCCCCGGAGTGCGTCCGTACTCGGCATCGAAGGAGGAGGTTTGAATCTTGTACTCCTGCATGGCGTCAATGGAGACCAGATTGTTATAACCACCATTGTTGCTGGTCGCCTGCGCGGCACCCGCTCCCGCTGATCCCAGATAAACGTTGCTGCCTTGCGTAATGCCAACGTTGGCGCTGACGCCATCGATCGAGAAATAATTGGCGTCGGTACGTTGGCCATTCACACTGAACTGGCCCGAACTGGTGTAGTACGTCTTTGCCGTTACACTGCCCGGCGTGAGCGCAATAAGCGCCTGAAAGCTGCGCCCGTTGAGCGGCATGTTCTCGACAAATTCGCGATCGACCGTGGTGGAAACAGTTGCTGTAGTTTCAAGCTGCGGAGTCTCGGCGCTGACGTTGACCGTATCGGAGGAAGCTCCCACGCTCAAGACGACATTCTGCGCAATCTTGTCCTGCGTGTGCAGTTCAACATCGGAGACAAGGCTCTCCTTAAAGCCAGGCGCTTCCACTGTGATTTTGTAGTGGCTGGGGCGAAGAGTCGAAAACGTGAACTCACCATTCGCGCCAGTTTTGGTTGTGCGTGTGGTGTTGGTGCCGAGATCGACAATGGTGACAGTTGCACCCGCCACCACTGCCCCGCTTGGATCGGTGACAGCGCCGGTGATGGCGCCGCTTTCATTTTGCGCCTGGAGCAGCGGCCCGAATACCGCGACCAGAAGTATGAAGTAGAGAATGTGAAGAGACCGGCGTCGTGCCATAAGAACCTCCAGTAAGTCGATGAGATGAACAAAGGCTATTTGTCAAGAATGAACACAGCGGAATGAGACACGAGGTTGCTGCGTTCGCTCCGACGCCACCTAGGCGTTTCGAGATTGATTATGTTTCTTGATCAGCGCGGCTAGCGCCTGTTCCTGTGGTACGTTGTGATCTTCGAGGGCCTCGGCGACAGCCAGCGCGTCGCGAAGCGGCTCGTCCTGCCCCAGCTTGAACTTAGCTTCCATCCGAGTAACATGGATTCGAAAACCGGTGATATTGGCAAAGCGGCGGGTAATCTCACTGCGCGGAATTTCGTTCGTGTGCCATCCGTCGGGGTACTGCGATTCCATGCGTCGAGTAAGATCTTCGAGCGCGTAGTCGAGAGCCTCTTCATCCTGTAGCTCGACGGTGCCGTAACAGTGTACGGCTGTGTAGTAGTACGTGGAAGGCATATCCCGATTGGGATACCAACTGGCCGTAACATAACTCCACGGGCCTTCGAAAATCGCCAACAGAGGCATCTGCGAGCTCATAAGCGTGCGCAGATGATGATTAGCTCTGGCAATATGGCCTACCAATACAAAATTGACACCGTCTGCAGCAGTAGCCGTGCGATCGAGAAGCAACGGAAGATTCGTTGCAAGGGGACCATCTTCTCCATTTGTGACCAGCAGCGCCCACGGATGCTGCTCAATAAGATCGAGCGCATCCTGAGGAGAGGTGGGCCGCCAGCAGGGACGTACAAACACGCGTTTCTCCTGAATAGCGCTGATGATGCGTGAACGAATGCGTCCCGCCACAACGGGCGCAATGCCAAACTAAAATCCACAGGAAGAAATGTCAGAGATACAGTTACTGCTTTACGATTTCTCCACCGACAGCGGTGATCACAACCTTCACGTTCTCGATCTCTATTGGATCAATGTGGAAGATGTCCTCAGAAAGAACCGCGAAGTCGGCAAGTTTGCCGGGAGCGATGGAGCCTTTAATGTCGTCCTGACTCTCAGCAAAGGCGGAGCCAACGGTGTATGCATGAACGGCCTGCGTAACTGAGATCTTTTGCTCGGGAATCCAGCCGTTGGGATTCTTCCCGTCCAGTGTGCGCCGAGTCGTGGCAGCATAGATGCCGGCCAGAGGGTTGATCGGTGCTACAAACCAATCCGATCCGAAGGCGAGTATAGCTCCAGCATCGAGCAGTGAGCGGAAGGCGTAGGTCGTGGTAGCGCGTTGATGGCCAATACGCTTTTCCGCCCAACGGCCGTCGTCGATTGCATGATACGGCTGCACCGACGCAATAACGTGAAGTGCAGCAAAGCGGGGAATATCCTCCGCGCGGAGATGCTGCGCATGCTCAATACGGAGGCGGCGATCCGCAGGGCCATCTTCTTTCTCGAGTCGCTCGTACAGATCGAGAATCGTCTTGTTGGCACGATCTCCAATAGCATGAACGGCCACGTGCAGGCCTGACCTGTCTGCGCCCTGCAGATTCGCGAAGAACTGTTCCGTATGTGCGAGGTCCTCTGAAGGCAGACCGGAATTTCCAGGTGCATCATCGAAAGGCTGGAAGAACCACGCTGTGCCTGAGCCGAGCGAACCATCTGCGAAAGCCTTGAGCGATCCCACGACAAGCGTGTCATTCCCAAAGTTGGTCATGATGCCAAGGTCGGCGAGCCGATGGTAGTGATCCAGCGGAAAACGCGCCGAGACACGCACCTTAAGCTTGCCTTGTGCAAGCAGCTGCTGATAGCCATGCAAAATAAGCGCCTGCATATCAGCCCCATGTGCGCCGGTAAAGCCCATGTCCTGAATGCTGGTTACTCCATTGTCAAAAGCGTAGTTTTGGGCGGCCAACAGTGCGGCCTCAACCTGCGATTCGGAGGGTGGTGGAATTACGCGCTCGACAATATCCTTCGCGGCATCCTTGAATATCCCAGTTGGGTTGCCCTCCTTATCGCGCACAATCACGCCACCCGGCACGTCAGGGGTCGACTTGCTGATGCCTGCAAGCTTCATCGCCACAGCATTTGCCAGCATCATGTGCCCGTCGGAGCGCTGCACCCATAGAGGATTGTGCGGTGTAACGGCATCGATCCACTCATGCGTAGGCAGTTCTGCAGGAGTCCATTTCTGTTCGTCCCAGTTGCCGTCTACGATCCATTCGCCGACAGGTCGAGTCTTCGCAAACTCGGCGATGCGCTGCGTAAACTGCTGTCGGCTGGCAGCATCCCGCAATTGAACGCTTGCAAGGCTCTGTCCGCCCCAGAACATGTGTACGTGGGCATCGTTGAAACCCGGCACAACGCGGCGGCCTTGTAGTTCAACCACTTTGGTCTGCGGCCCTGCAAGCTTTTCGATTTCAGCAGTCGTGCCAACAGCGAGAATGCGTTTACCCGCAACTGCAAAAGCTTCCGCTTCGGGTTGCTGCGGATTTTCTGTCCAAACTTTGCCGTGCACCGCAATAAGGTCTACCTGTGCCTGTAGAGGCAGCAGAGACACGCCAAATAGAGCAATGGGCAAAAGCTTCAGCAAAGAGATTCCAATCCAATGAAGATGGGTACAACCTTCAATAGCCGAAGAAGCAAAGGAATGACAGGCATCAGAGCAGCGGGAGTCGCCTGAAGTGTCTTTACAGTAGTATGAATTCTGGATCACGTAAAGATCCAGAACTTTGCGTAGTAATGGTGCCAGATCAAGAGGCTATGTGAGCCGAGTCAACCAGACCATCCGCAGACTGAGCCTGAATCGGAACGATTCACGATCAATGCAGACACAGTTAACAGCGCATTTGAAGCGAATGATTCAGGGGGGTGAGCTCGCAGCGGATCAGCGGCTACCCTCGACACGAGAGCTGGCGGCGGAGCTCGCAGTGTCCCGCAATACGGTAGTGGCCGCTTACGAAATGCTGCTTGGCCAGGGCTATCTTGAGTCGCAGTTGCGCAGCGGATTTCGCGTAAACAAGGCAGCAAGAGCTTTTCAGTCTCAGCCAATCGCGGTCGTGCCAGAGCGAAGGCAGCAGCGGCGCATGCAATTGCCGGTAGCACCAGTTCCCTTTCGGCCGACCCAGCCGGACGTGAATCTGTTTCCGCTACAAATATGGAACCGACATCGCAACCGCATTCTCAAAAGCAGCACATCGCTGCTGCACTACCAATCGAGGTTTTCAGTTGGCCTGGATATCTTGCGGCGCAATGTAGCTGACTATCTGCGCGATAGCCGGGGGGTGCGTTGTGAGTGGCAGGAAGTGGCAATCACGAACGGCTCGCAACAGGCCCTGTTCCTGCTGTCACAGTTACTGCTGAAGCCGGGGTCACGCGTATTGATGGAGGATCCCGGATACCCCGGCGCGCGAAATGCATGGACGCACGCGGGTGCCGAGATTGTACCGGCAAAGATAGATGAAGATGGAATCGAGCTGCCCGCGAAACCGCCGTCAAAGATGTCACTGATCTATGTAACTCCGTCGCATCAGTTTCCGATGGGCGCGTGTATGTCGCTCACACGCAGGCTCGCGCTGCTGAAGATGGCTTATGGCAACGGGGCATGGATTGTTGAAGACGACTACGATGCTGAGTTTCGTTATACGAGTGCTCCATTGCCGAGCCTTCAGAGCCTCGATGAACAACGACGCGTGATTTACATAGGTTCATTCAGCAAGACTCTGTTTCCTGGCCTGAGGATCGGATATGTAGTGTTACCACCTGAGTTGGTTGACCGATTCTGCGCGCTCAAATCGATTATCGATGACTTCAGTCCATTAATTGACCAGGCAACATTGGCTGCGTTCCTGGAAAGCGGCGCACTTTACGCACACTTGCGTCGCTGTCGCAGACACTATGCTGAAAGGCAAAATTTCTTTCTGGACCAAGCGAGGCGCTTCGGACTTCCAATGCATTTTCCAGTTACAGGGCGTGGGATGAATCTGGCCGCCTTGCTTTCAGACGGAACCGACGATACCGCATTAAGCATTCGCTTCAAAGGCCTGGGACTCGATATTCCGCCGCTTTCACGATATGCCATCAACCCCACACAACCGGGATTGCTTTTCGGCCTGGCAGCTTTTAACTCGCGAGAGATCCTTAGAGGAGTGGAAGCAATGGCTCGCGTTTTCAGCAACTGTTACTTGCATTCTGATTCAAAAACAACAAAACGTAATTAGCCTCTATCAATCCTATCCACACCGCTGAAACGTGATGTCTTGAGTGGCCGGAGTTCTTGCGTGCTAGCGATGAGTGTGATCATTTAGCCGGTAAGTAAGACTGATGCTCGCATACGATGGAATACGAACTCCGACCACTTCTTTAATTTCGCTGGGGTAGAAATTCTCCACCGTCTGTCCGGAATATCCGGAAGCGACCAACAGGTTTGCGCCAATCTCCAGTCGACTATTGAGGAATGGCCGGACTACTGCCGCTCTCAATTCCTTGACGGAAGTACCAACGCATTGCGCATTGAGATCAGGTTCACACCCTGTGCCGAGCGGCTTACGGCCCACCAACTCAAATTCGCCTTGAGCATGAATTCCAAATGGCAGCTTCTGAATGTTTCCGAGCAGATCGAAGATGGTTCGAGGAGCCTCCGGGGTAGGTTCTCCGGAATCGATGTTCCGTGCATCCGCCTTGGAAAAAGTCGCCAGAATTGAATCCGCGCTGAAATTGTGCCGCACCGTGGCGGTTATAAATTGAAGGCGTCCCGGCCCTTGATTTTCCTGCAAGCCGGTGTCGGCATCGATCTTCGCCAACTCCTCGCTGGTAGTTACATGGCCCAGCGTGATCTTCACATCGGTCTTTTGAATAGTCTTGCTGATTACGAGTTGATAAGAACGTGCCGTCGCGACGGCGCTGCCCGAGGTGGTTCCCGTACCAATGCGCGGGTCCTCTGTAAAGAAGGCTTTGCCGAAGCTGCCTGAGACGACCGGAAGAAGCCACGAGTGCTTAGGAATGAAGAAAACGGTGGCCTTCGGTGAGTTTAGACCAGTCCATCTTTGAAAGGAATTCGTACTATGAAGGAAATCTTTGTTTTCGACATCAATCTCATCGCGACGCCAACCGGCATAGTAGCGCAGATACTGGCCAATCGCCCCGGCACCTGCCGCATAGGGAGCGATCGAAGTGAGCGTCACGTTGCTCGAGTCGACCTTGGTGAAAGGACCATACGACAAATCGCCCGGGACGTAAAGATTGTAATGATCGAGATTGTCTCTTCTTGGTGCATCCCGCTCATAGTCCACGCCTGAAAGCAGTGAGAACGATTCGGCAAATTTGTTGATATAGCTTGTGTTCTGCCCAGTAACAGTACGAAACTCGCTTTGCCGGATCAAACCCTGACCAAAATTCGAGAACAGCGAAAGGTTGTAAGTCCTGAAGAATCCGGATATCTGAAGTTGCTGATTGGCCGTAACACGCCAGTCGTCGCTTGCGGCAATCAAGGCTGTGTGAGTTTGATCTTTCTGTCGCGGATCGATCGTGTCTCCTGCATTAAGAGAGTTCGAGTCATCCGCATTCGTTGCGAAAATCGGAACCAGTCCTGCGTTATACGAGAACCCGTAGTATCCGATTCCCATAAGCGTGAGCGAATGCCTGCCAACCTTGAAGATACGTTGACTGTTCACCTTGTACTGCTGCCGATGTTCGAGCCTCTTGAGAAATCCATTTCCATAAGAGGCCTCAACGGCCAGGAACGAATCGGCAGTCGGGCTCATCCCCGCTACTAGATCTATATCGCGATAGTCGCCCGTCAGCGTGAAAAAGGGATCGAGGTGCGACCGCAAACCATAGACAGCGGCTACGTTTACCGAGTGATTGCCTTCGCGAACGTTATAGGCTCCTCCATCCACCTGTACGTTCGAGAGAGTCGCTGGGATGAAAAGATTGGGGTCGGCATAGCCATTGCCGTGGGCATTCGCCGACAAATTATTCGGCACCAGGTAGCTTCCAACTCCGACATATTGCGCAATGGGTTCGCCGTGATCCCCAGCCACGCCAGGCGCGAAGTACTGTGGCGCTTTGATTCCGCTGGATGCCGTCTCAATCGGATACCCCGGGATGGATATTGGCGCGCCAGGCCGGCCAGGGTTCGCGTCAATCATATCTTGGTGAACAAACACTTTTTCTGCGGGATCCGGAGTCAGGACATCCACGTCATTTACATCCGCAGTCACCACGACCGTATCGGTACGGGAAATCCGCGACTGCAATTGGAGTTCAAAGAGCGTGTTCTCGTCACTACATGCAAGCGTCTGCGAAAGCGATTGATAGGCGCTCGCCTGTATCGAGAAAAGCAACAGACAAAGCGGAAAAATAGAGTTCAAACGCAATGGCAGTACCTCTCCTCTTCACCATGCCTGGCTACAAGCCGAAGAGGAATTCTCTGGTCCCTCAAACCCGCGAGCGATTGCAGGTTGGGGTTGTTCAGTCTACGTTTCGGCTCACGGTTGCGGATTTCGACAGGAGCACTTTTTTCTTGAAAATTTGTCGGTATTGAGCAATCCGAAACCTCTGGCAGTTGCGTACTCAGCCAGATGAACAGGCGCCCTTGAGATCCCTCCCCTCAGATAACCCTGGTTTCAAGTGCCTGTTCCCGAACCGTACCAACTCCCGAGGTAAGCAAAATGCCGAAACTGAAGCCTCTCATCGGGCTCTCCCTGAGCCTTCTCCTGGCCGTGCCTCCATCCGCATTTGCGTCGAGTCACCGCGAAGCGCCAATCACCGCGTTGGACCACACGGCTGACATCACAGACTTTTATGCGTTTGTCAGCTACGACCATCCGGACCGTGTGACGTTCATCATGAATGTCGATCCATTCCTCCAACCAAGCAACGGCCCAAACTACTTTCCGTTCGATCCCAATGTGCTGTATGAGATCAAGATCGACAATACGCAGACCGCAACCGCAGGGCTCACCTTCCAATTTCGCTTCAAAACAGAGATCCGCGCTCCCGGCGTCTTCACAGGATTTGTAGGTGCCGGCAACGGTATCAACTCGCCTGCGAATTCTCCTGCTCCCGTTCCTCCCGGTACGCCAATCGTGCCACCAGCGATCACCTCGCTCGATGGTCCCGGATCAGCTGGACTCAGCCTGCGCCAGACCTATACGGTTACAGCAATTGCCGGAAACCTGTCAGCCAAGTTGGCGCCGAGGGACGGCGGTGCTTTCATTGCAGTTCCCAGCAATGTGGGACCGCGGACCATGCCCGACTATGAATCACTGGCCCAGCAGGGTGTCTATCACGATCTGGAAGCAACTCTCGGCAGCCAGACCGGCATGACAGATATCAGTGTCTTTGCCGGCACCGTTGCCGATCCCTTCTTTATCGATCTGGGCGCCGCTTTTGATAGTTTCAACTTCAGAACTGGCGCGGGTGGCGGAGTCCTGTCACCTTCGCAGGACATGAATGACCGCCTGAACACTGCTCCAAATGCTGTCTCGGGCTTCAACGTCAACACCATCGCTATTGAAGTTCCGATCAAGTATCTGACCCGCGATGCTGCAGTTCACCCTGCCTCTGATCCGCGCGCCACCATTGGTGCGTGGGCAACAACCTCTCGGCCGCAGATAACGATTCGCCGCTCGCCTTTTATGGCAACCGGCTCCGGCGGCTTCTATCAGGTGCAGCGCCTCGGCAATCCTCTGGTTAACGAGCTGTTGATCGGAACTGGTTCCAAGGATCGTTGGAGCATGGAACAACCAAAGAATGATTCGCAATTTGCAAACTTCGCTCTTGATCCGCTGCTCGCGCGTGTCTTCAACGCTGTCTACGGAATCAAAGTGCCACCAGCTCCTCGTACCGACCTGCTTCCGCTCGTCACATACGCGGTGCCGATCGCACCGAAAGGCACGCCCGCAGGTCCTATCGCAGATCTCTTGCGCTTGAACACCGGCGTAAAGCCAACGCCTCTCTCGCGGCGAAGCCGTCTTGGCCTGATCGCTGGAGATGCTGCTGGTTTTCCGAACGGTCGTCGGGTCACGGATGACGTCGTAGACATCGCAGCGCGTGTTGTCGGGGGCGGCATTCTGAGTCCCGGCTTCAATGTCGCGCCCAACAATCTGATTGGAGACGGCGTCAACGCAACCGACGTCCCCACGCAGGAGACGTTCCCTTACGTACATTTCGCTTATAGCGGTCGTGACAGCCGCCACATCGATGCGAGCGAGAACGGTTGTGGTGAGCAGCCTTCGCTCTCAAGCACTACAACCGCCGAACCTGCCAACCAGGGAGGCTCAACACCCTGCCCAGTGCAATAGCTTCACTTTCATCATCGAGGAGCTCTCGTGACGTTGCACTCACGAAGAGCTCCTCTTAACTCGCTTGCTTATAGGAGTTACCGTGATCATCACAAGTGCCCGGTTGGTTATAGTCGCTCTCTTTGCTCCCATCATCTTGCAGACCCAGGAGCCGATGAGATCAGGAGCATCGGATAAGGCCCCGATCTCCACATCAAGTCCGATAGCTTCTCATTCGCAGAGTTCAGCGGAGCTAAGGATTGCGAACGCAGAAAAGCAGATAGCCAAAGACCCTGCAAAAGTAAATACATACAGCGACCTTGCCGCTGCCTATCTCCGGCGGGCCAGAGAGACCGACAATCCGGACTTCTTATTGGAAACCGAGAAGGCCATTGCTCGTGGATTCAAACTGGACCCCGCAAATTTCCAACTGCAAAAAGCAGAAGTGGCGTTAATGCTTGCAAGGCATGAATATCCCGAGGCACGGGAAAAAGCAGTCGCGCTCAATCGCCGCACTCCGGACGATGTTATGGTCTACGGCTATCTTGCTGAGACGGACATCGCATTAGGCGATTACACCTCCGCCGAGAAGTCTGCGCAATGGATGCTGAACATGCTCCCCAATAACATTCCGGCGCTAATGATCGGCGCACAGTTGCGGGTGTTATACGGAGATACCGACGGTGCGCTGGAGTTCCTCAAGCTGGCCTATGAAGAAACCTCTCCAACCGAAGTAGAAGAGCTAGCCTGGATCGCCAACAAGATGGCCTCAGTACAAATCAGCGCAGGCGAAGTGCAAGCGGCAACTGCGTTGCTGGAACAGACCGCGCAGCTTCTTCCCGGTTATCCGTACACTCTCATGAACCTCGGACGTGCGCGGCTTGAACAACATCGTGCGCAGGACGCTGTCGCATTGCTTCGCAAAGCACGAATGGTTGATAGCAACCCGTATATCCTCTATGAACTCGCAACAGCAGAAGTGGTTGCCGGAGAAGAAAAGGACGCTTCCCAGACTTACACTGACTTCGAGATCGCCGCAACGCATCCAACAAGCGCTTTCGATGATTCCCAGCAGGATCTCATCGTCTTCTACGCATCGACTCCTGCTACTGCAACGAAATCGCTGGAGCTCGCACAAAAGCGAATCGCTTTGCGCCACGATGTATGGACAATCGATGCCTATGCCTGGGCACTATACGCAAATGGCAACTTCTCTCAAGCGGAGATTGAGGAGCAAAAGGCAATCGCAGTCGGCATTCAGAGTGCGCAGATCTACGCTCATGCGGGTTGCATTGCAACGAGGCTCGATCATAGAGAGCAGGCAACTAAATACTTCGAACTCTCCCTCAAGATAGATCCTTCCTCGGAGTTTGCCTCGAAAGCGCGGCGTTCTCTTGGGATTGACGCTGTTGCCGCAGATGAGCATGCTGTCGCCGATTCCGCGGATCGCGCAATGACAGCCTCGGAGTCAGCCACCGCAGAGTCGACACCTCATCCGGCAAACACTGAACTTACATCGATGCGACCGATTCAGACAGCCAGCGTCATCGCCTTCGCGCCGATTCCAGCAAAGCTGTTGGTGCCTCAACCCACCGACACCGACCGAAGGATTCGCAACGCGCAGGCACTCATATCTCGCAATCCCAAGGATGCTGCGGCATACTCGGCTCTGGGAGCAGCGCATTTCCAGCATGCACGAGAGACCGGTGATGTGAGTGACTACCAACTCGCCGAAGAATCGCTCAACAAGTCTCTAGATCTTGTCTCCACTGACTTTGCTGCAGACGAACCGCTGAGCACAATGGCAGAGGTCTGCATGGGTGAGCATCGCTTTGCCGACGCGCTCACGTACGCGCAAAAAGCTCTCTCACTTGGATCAGGCGACGTGTCATCCTTTGCTATTGTTGGCGATGCCTATGCCGACATGGGCGAATATGACAAGGCTGCTCAGGCGTACTCGCGCCTTACACCGCGTGATATGACACTCTCGCCGCGCGCTACTTATGCCCGCGACAGCCGAATCTCGTATCTCAAGTTCATCGCCGGTGATACGCCAGGCGCAATCGCCCTGATGAAGATCGCAGTCGCCGAAGGAACAGAGGCGCAGCTACCAAGGGAAAATCTGGCATGGCTCTACTATGAGCTAGGAGAATTCTATGCCCAGGCCGGCGATGCAGCCTCCGCCGACATCGCCTACGTTACTGCGCTGACGATCCATCCGGGCGACTACAGAGCTCTCGCAGCATTGGGCAAACTTCGCTCGAACCATGGCAACTATAACGAGGCCATCGTTCTCTTGAGAGCTGCCATCGCCGTGGTACCAATGCCCGTTTTCGTCGCTGATCTCGGAGACCTGTATGCAAGGTCTGGAAATCAGGCGGAGGCGCAAAAACAATATCAGCTCGTCGAATACATGGGCCTGCTGGGGCACATCAACCAAGTCTTGCATAATCGCGACCTCGCCGTCTTCTACGCAGACCATGACATGAAGCTGCGCGCGTCTCTGGATCTCGCGCAGAAAGAACTCGAAGTCCGGCAAGATGTTTACAGCTGGGACGCACTGGCCTGGGCCTTGTACAAAAACGGCAAGACCGAGCAGGCAGCCGAGGCGAGCCGGAAAGCGCTTCGCTTTGGCACCAAAGATTCGCTGCTTCTCTTTCACGCTGGCATGATCTCTGAACGCATCGGACTGCGGGATCAGGCAAAGGGACAGTTGACGCAAGCTCTCCAGATCAATCCTCACTTCCATCTACTCTTCGCACAGCAGGCGCAGCAGCACCTCACACTTCTGCAGTCGCAGGCAGCATCTGGAGGCAACAATGGCCGCTAAAATATTCAGACTGTGTGCCATCCTGTGTGCTGCCTTAGTGCTGGCGTCCAATGCACTTGCTCATCCGATGGGTAACTTCAGCGTGAATCATTATTCAAAGCTGGATGTGCAATCTGACAGAATCGTCATCCGATATTTCATCGACCTGGCGGAGATACCAACCTATCAGGAGTTGCAACAGGCCAACATCGCTGCATCCGCGGATGTCCCCATCGATCCGCACGCTTCCAATGTCATTCGCTATGTAGCCATGCGAGGAGCAGAACTCGGCAGCGGCCTTAAGCTGGTTTTGAATGGCAAACCCATTACACTTCGCATGAGATCCAGTGATGTGATCTTCCCGCCCGGAGCCGGCGGTCTGCCCACCATGAAGATGGGTTTCGTATACGAGGCTGAATACCCTTCAGATACAGACCGGCAGCATGTGAACGTGCTCTATATCGATCAGAACTACCCTGGCCACAGCGGCTGGAAAGAGATGATCGCCGTTGCTTCCGCGGGTACTCTCACCAGCAGCTCAGTACCATCCGCAGACCGCAGCCGCGAGCTCAGCGATTATGCAACCGATTTGTTGAACAGTCCTCCGGCCATCCTTGTGGCTTCGATAAAGGCAACGCTGCCTCCAGCCGCCGTCGCATCCTTACAACCGGAATCTAAGACCGTCCGCGAGTCAACGTACCACCAGGCACGGGGTTCAATGGCACTCGAGAAATCAAACGCCATTCCTCGTCCACATCAAGCGACTGTGGCCCCTTTCTCGACCGCGCCGCTTCATCCTTCTGCGAGCCCCGTGCAATTGCGAGCCAATCAGCAACAAACCCCTCGCAGCAAGTTCACAGAACTGATCACCGCTCAGCATCTCAGCATCTGGTTCCTGCTGACGGCAGCCATCATCGCGATGGGACTGGGAGCGCTGCACGCTCTCGAGCCTGGCCACGGAAAGACCATCGTCGCCGCTTATCTGGTCGGCTCTCGCGGCACGGCACGGCACGCCGCCCTACTTGGCCTCATTGTGACTGTATCGCACACTGCGGGCGTCTTCGCGCTCGGAGCAATCACGCTCTACGCCTCGCGCTATATTCTGCCCGAGCAATTGTATCCATGGCTTGGCGTCTTCTCGGGAGTGACCATCGCAGTGCTGGGCTGCTACATGTTCCTGCGGCGATGGACAGGCACAGCGACAGACCATTCGCACGTTCCCGGCGTCCCGAACCTGCATACATTCTTCTCCAGGCGTATGGCAAGCGACGATGCCGAGCCTGCGCAGGATATGTTGAGAAATGCAGCCACATCGCGTGTCAGTCTGACGCAACTCTTCACGCTCGGCATCACAGGTGGAATCATCCCATGTCCGGCTGCATTAATCGTGCTGTTGAGTGCCTTCGCACTGCACAGGGTAGCGCTTGGATTTTTCCTGATAGTGGCGTTTAGCCTCGGTCTCGCGGCTGTACTGATCGGCTTCGGCATGTTGATGGTCTATGCCCGGCGTTTCATGACACACCTTCAGATCGACGGGCCATTGACCAAACGATGGCTTCCTCTCGTCTCGTCGGCATTCATCATGATTTTGGGAACCGGCCTGGCAATCCAAGCCTTTGCAACGACACAGTTCAGCATGCATCTACCCTCGAGCAACGGAATCGGATCGCTGCTGTTGATTGCAGGTTTAGGGCTCATTCTGGGCATGCGCCACTCGACCGATGCAGACCATGTCGTTGCAATTTCAACCATTGTCAGCAGACAGGGGAGCATCCGCAACGCAGCTGTCATCGGCTCTGTGTGGGGACTGGGTCACACGATCACCATCTTTGTCGTCGGCTCTCTCATCATTCTCTTCGGAGTGACAATCCCTCCGCGAGTCGGCCTGTCCATGGAATTCAGCGTGGCAATCATGTTGATCCTGCTCGGCATACTCAATCTCACCGGCGTCATGCGCAAGATCACTCTGTACTTCACGCCGATGCGGCCAGGCACACAAGATAACAGGAGCGAACACACTCTTGTAACAGCGTCATCAAACACACGCAGCCGAGTGGAAACGGCAATCGCGAACCTCGGGTTATATCAGTGTCTTCGGCCTTTGGCTATCGGACTCGTTCATGGGCTTGCAGGCTCAGCAGCTATCGCCCTTCTGGTCTTGTCTACCATTCATAACCCCTACTGGGCCACGGTATATCTGATTGTCTTTGGCGTTGGAACCCTGATCGGCATGATGTGCATGACCACAGCCATTGCAGTTCCCCTTGCCTATGCCGGAACTCGTTTCTCTCGACTTAGCCATTATTTCGGCGTCGCTTCCGGCGTGGTTAGCCTCTGCTTCGGGTCTTTTCTGGTGTACCAGCTCGGATTTCTTGGAGGTCTATTTACCAGTCATCCACAGTGGACGCCTCAGTAACCAGGAGAACTGAGCAATAAAACGGAACAGCACTCCTTCCGTGGTAGTCGTTCGATCCGCCTTCATTCGACCGTATTGGAGGAATGAGGGTCTTTCTGCAGCCACCGCCTCACTGTTTGGCGACGTCGAGATCCATGGTCAACTTGACCTCGTCGCCTATGACGGAGGTCGGGAATTTGCCTCCTATACCGAAGTCCTTGCGGCTAATCGTAGTGGTCGCTGAGAAACCCGAGTGAGGCTTCTTGTCATCTCCGGTAAGCGGCCCAGTAGGGCCCTCGACCTGCAGAATCACCGGCTTTGTAATGCCATGCAGCGTGAGATTTCCTGAAACCGTCAGGCCACTCCCGCTCTTGACTACGCTGGTGCTGACGAAAGTGCTGGTCGGAAATTGCGCGATATCGAAAAAGTCCGCACTCTTGAGATGGGTATCGCGCATAGCAAAGCCTGTATCCACCGTAGTGACGTCGATGGTGACGTTAACCGTGGATTTGGTGATGTCGGACTCGTTCAGGACGATTGCACCACCGATATTGCCAAACCGGCCGCGGACATTCGAAAGGCTATGGTGAAAGATCGTAAAGTTCACCTCGCAATGCGGTTTATCCGGGACCCACGTGGATGTTTGTGCGAGAGCCAAAGGAGCGGCGAAGGCCAGAGTTCCAAGAAGCGATAACAAGCGCTTACTCATTCGAGAATCCTTTCCGTTGGAGGCTCCGTATACCTATCCTCGAGCTGAGCGGATGGACATACGAGCTTGCGAATTTGTTGAACTATGGAAGATTGACGGGGCCAGCCCTTTGCGGATCTTTTACAAAGATCTGGTGCGTGGCTTACGGTTGAAGTTTCTCCCACACGGCCCGCTCCAGCATATACGGGTCATCGACAACTTTGCACGTCGCGTCAATCTCCATCGTTGCCCGCTTCGTTGCGTCATAGGCTGGCCAATACGGCTGGCCTTTGGCTGCGGGATGACCGGTGCGCGCAAACGTGCTCCACATCTCACTCATGTTGTGAGCCGCCTGCACGCTGCCCGCTTCCGAGTGAGACATCATGCTCATGGTGGGCGGCTGAGAACCGGCAGGTACTTTTGACGGTGGTTGAACGTTGTTGAACTTGTAGGCAATCTCCAGCGCGTGCGCGGCTCCGACTTTGTGCTGGGTTCCTGGGACAATCATGTCCGACTCATGCGTGAAGATATACATGTAGACCGGAGCGCCATGCTGCGCATATTTACGCTCTGCAATGGTGATCGCACCAAAACCAATCATATTCGCCGTGGTGATGGCAATGTAGAGATCGGTTGGCGATGCGTCGGGACGGCTCTTGCGATAGGCTTCGATCAATTCGTGAGAGCTATCGCCAAGTTGCTTTTGCAGCCGTTCCGCCAAGCCCGCTTCAGTCAAATTGAAGGCGTCAGTATCGTGGCGCTCCATCAGGAAAAATATCATTTCATCGCGGTTTGAGCCGACGATCAAAGGCTTCTGCTTGGAGACAGCCGGCGCGACTGGATCGAAGGGATTGTACGGGAGGACCTTGCCGTCAACAACCGGTCCGAAGCCTCCTGGTTTGCGGTTGCCTCCCATTCCCAAGCGTCCGCCGGTCATGGTTAATGGACCACCGAGGTCTTTGCCCAACTCCACCTGTACATCCACCAGCTTATTGGCCGGAACATCAAGCAGCTTGCGCCAATCTTCCTTTTCGATGCCAAGCTTCTTCAGCGTCATGAGGGCGGTCTCGGCAGCTGCGTCCCGTGGGTATACGCGAATGCCGGGCCCGCTCTCGATGGAGGCTTTGTTGAAATACGGTTCCGCGCCGGGCATGGCATAGAGACAGGAGGTTTTAACCCCTCCGCCACTCTCACCGAAGATCATCACATTGTTCGGATCGCCGCCGAAGGCCGCGATGTTCTGATGAACCCATTTCAACCCATCGAGAATATCCAGCATGCCCTGGTTGCCCGAGGTTGCATATTCTTCCCCGCCGAGGTCGCCTAGAAAGAGATAGCCCAAGAGTCCCAGGCGATGATTGGTGGCGACGACCACAACATCCCAAGTGCGTGCCAGATTACCCCCGTCCTGGTAGCCGGAGCCGCCCGATCCGACAACAAAGCCTCCACCATGGCTATAAAACATGACTGGGCGCTTGCGTCCATCGACCGCCGGAGTCCAGATGTTGAGGAAGAGGCAGTTTTCATCGGATGGCGGTTCATTACGGCGCTGGCCGCCGGGCTGCATAGAGGGCGCACCCAGTTCAAGAGCATCGCGTACACCTGTCCAAGGCTGAAGTGGCGGTGCTGCTTTGAAGCGGCCCGTCCCTGAGACCGGTCCAGCGTACGGTATGCCCTTGAATGTTACTAAGCCGTCTCCCTTCATGCCGCGAAGCCGGCCATACGCTGTGGTCACTTCAGCAAAGTCCTGCTTCGTTGAGGCTTCTTGGGCCTTTGCATGCGGAAGCACAGCAGCGCCTGCCAATGCTGCAGAACCTCTGGCAACAAAATCTCGGCGGGTTAGTTTTCGCGCTGAAGAATCAAAAAGTGAATTCATGCTTCCCTCTCGCGGTAGTAGGCAGGCTTAACTTTGAATTTCAATTCATCTTCTCGATCAACTCGTCCACTCCGTTAACAATGCCTGACTCAGCACATCCTCGTTTGAGAGACGACCCAAGAACCTGGAACGTGTGACGCCCGAAGGCATCGTCAGTAGGAATGTAACCGGAATTAGCCATGCCGTTGGTGAGTGTCACCCTAGTGGCCACTCCATGCGGTCAACAAGGCTCGCTACGGTTAAGGGGGCGCTGTTAAGAGGGTAAGCCCTAGCAAACCTATTGGAATATGTGGTTTGCTGCTGCAACGTTAACGCCTGCGAAGACGGCCTTAGCCTACAGATGCACCGGATCTGATAGATGGAAGAATTCCAGAACTGAAGGGTCCTTAACGCAGTACTCCTTGCACGAGATCCCCCAACTGTGTCGCGGAAAACTGATTCCCTTCAACATTCGCTACGAGTCGTCCGCTCCTGTCGATCACGACTGTGTGAAATGAATGAGTCAGAAACCCCTCATCGCTCCAGAAAGTCATCCCGAATAAGTCAGCCACGTTGCGCACTTCCGGTAAAGACCCCGTCAGGAATCGCCAGGCGCTGGGATCGGCTTTCCAAGTGTCAGCATAGCCCTGAAGAGCCTTGCCTCGATCGTTGTCGGGATCGATCACAATAGTCATCAAGACCAGATCGCGCCCCATTCTGTCGTGAAACCGCTTTCCGAGAAGTGCCAGGTTATTCGAGAGCCGGAAGCAATAGTTCGGATTCGGACATCGAGCGTAGGCAAAGGTCAATACAACCACCTTTCCTCTGAAAGACGTGAACCGCGTTAGTTTTTCTGTCTGATCAGTTAATGTGAAGTCGGGAACCTGTCCCCCGATCTGAACAGCGCGTGCTGCCTCGGCCGGATTGACCACGCTGTGAAGAATCGAAAGCCGTGCTGCTTCTGCAGGTTCGGCTTCCGCACTTTCGCCGGATAACTTCTGCAGTTGCTCTGCATAGACCTTATGGTTCTGTTCCACCATGTTGAACCGTACGATCGCGCCCGGCTTTATGGAATTGAGTCCATTTGGCTGGCGAACTTCGAACTCCATCACCATGGCATCCATATAGCCTGGGATAGCACTGCAAGAAATCGTAACGACTCTATTCTCATGATCAACCTTAAGTAGCATCCCCTGTGCTATGTGCTGCTCTGCCGCTTCGGTTTGCACCACACCGGACGCAAGTATCGCGGCAAGTAGCAGTAGATGTTTTATCAACATCATGGCCCTTTCACTGCGCGCGGTTTTGAGTTCTGGTGTCTCCCGGAATCGCATTATTTCCGGCCACCCTCTTACCTCCGCCAAGGTGAGACGGCACACGATCAAGCCGCGCATAGGATGTAGCAAACTCCTTGATTTGGATGAACTCATTCTTCTGGACTCCTGCAAAGTGTTGCTGTGTACCAGTCGCAGGCCACCAGACATCGATCGTGATTTCCTGCGCTTTAGGCCCAAGTCCGATATGTTGTTCCATGGGGTTAGCTCCAAACGAACTTGTCTCACCGATAACTCGATATATCGAGCGCGGAGCATCAGTCCCGTTTTGCACCGTCACGTTTACCTGTGCGCCCGCCGCCTCCCGATTGCTCTTCACACCCACGAGTCGTAGATTCAACCAGTCGTTGCCGTTCCCGGGATTTTCAAACACCCGCATCGCGTGTTCATCTCCCGGCACCGCTCCACCTGTCTCGGCCACTATGTCCTCATAACCTCGCCGCCTCAGATCTGCGAAGGCGATACCGTGGCCCTTATGCAATTCGCCCGTCCCTGACGATTGCGTAATATCGACGAACGCTTCGCCTGCTTTGTTCCGTAGCAGTACATGCGGCAGTAACGCTGTGTATGACGGAGATCCCATTCCCAGATAAATATCCAGGTATCCATCGTTGTCGACGTCGCCAAAGTTCGCTCCCATCGGCATAAAGACCTTGTCCAACCCTACCTTCGCGGCGACATCTTCAAATGTCCCATCGTGCCTGTTGTGGTAGAGCTTCAGTGTCTCGGCGTTGTGGTTTCCGCCAACGTATGTCTTCAAGGCCTCATCGATTGACGTCTGATATCCGGTTACGAAAAGATCTGGCCATCCATCGTTGTCGTAATCGAAGAACCAGGTAGCAAAGCTGAATGACGGCGCCTGCACGCCCGCCAGCCTTCCTACTTCTGTAAAGGTCTCATTGCCATTGTTGTGATAGAGGAAGTTGACTCCGTTAGTGTTGGTCACATAGAAATCCACAAAACCATCGTGATCGTAGTCTGCCGCTGTCACTCCCTTGGAGAATGCTGTGCGGTCAATCCCAGCCGCGGTACCAATCTCCTTGAATGTCCCGTCGCCATTGTTGTGGAACAACTGTGCAGGACTGTTCTCATTGGCGATGAACAGGTCAAGGTATCCGTCGTTATCTGTATCGGCCCACGCCGCGCTTTGTGTGGCAGTGACCGTAATCCCTAGACCGCTCGCATCTGTAACATCTGTAAATGTCCCATTACAATTGTTGTGAAGTAGCGACTTCCGATGAGCGAATTCCCAGCCACCGCGCAATACCAGAATGTCCATGCAGCCATCGTTGTCGTAATCTCCTTGCACGATGTTCAGACCGCCAAGTTGATCCGCCAGACCCGCTTTTGTTGATCTGTCTTCAAATGTTCCGTCTCCATTGTTGTGGAAGTAGCGCAATGGATCGCACACATTCTGGCTCGATACCACCACGTCCAATAGACCGTTGTTCTCGAAGTCATCCACGATCACGCCGCCAGCGGCCCGCACGACATTCAGCCCTGCTGCTGGAGCCACGTCCTCGAACCGCGCAATGTTTTCCTTTGATTGAAAGTCGCTCGGCGGGATCAAGTACTGCTTCGGAACACCCGCTGGATACTGTCCCGTCGTCATGTAGGCCAGATTGAGGAGCCATCTTACTTCCAGGTCTTCCGGTCTCTGACTCAGATATTTCAGGTAATACTCGATAGCCAGCTTCGACTTTTCGGTATGTGCATAGCTCGCATGCGAGTTCGCTGGAGGAAAAATATCCAAGTCGCTGGAACTCCGATATACGTTGTTCTCCATCTCCGATGCATGCAATAGCGCAGTACCAAGACTCTCCTCGAGATTAGGCAAAAGCTTAGGAGCCTGATCTTCGGCCAACTTGTAAGCGATTTTCCATTCCTCAATGGATCGGTTCATCTCGCCTCGATAGGCCAGCAATTGTCCGAGCGCAGCATGTCCGTTGATCTGGTCCAATGCAGCATCGTGGTCTGCCGGTGGCGTATGCGCCGCAGCTAACACACTGCCCAACCCACTTTCCGCATTCGCCAACGACTGCGTGCGTAGCTCGCACACCTGATGCAGATCGCGGTTCCATCCCTCCGGTTTCGGGGCGTCCTGCAGGATTGCGTTGGATTCAACCTGGCCGGACAACGGCGCACCGAACCGGATATCTCCTCCGGATATCAGCGCCCTGATCCGCTGCGGATTCAAATCCTCTGTCGACGATG